>Ga0209087_1000169_pt1 | contig 41485 bp, 48 predicted proteins | sample S_130805_EF_Meta_FD_187321 | JGI IMG/M metagenome (GOLD analysis project Ga0209087, IMG submission 187321) | Freshwater microbial communities from Lake Simoncouche, Canada to study carbon cycling - S_130805_EF_MetaG (SPAdes) (version 2) | ecosystem: Environmental > Aquatic > Freshwater > Lake ... | reverse complement strand
TTGTTCTGGTGGAGTTGGCTTACTGAAAGAGCATCAATCTCCCCTTCAGTGATTGTGACCATCTTAAAGTTACCCTTCCATAGGTGCATCCCATATAGCCCCATCCTGTTGGCATCCCCAAGAATCTTAAAATCCTTATTAGGAAAGCGAAGCTTTTGGGCAATCACTTTTCCGTCCAAGTCCTTGTAATTGGAAATATGAACTGGCCTACCATTGTAGTAGCCCACTCTATAATCCCAACGTTTACAAGTATCGCTAGTTATACACCTCTTAGTAAGATCAGTTACTTCCCCTTCTACAAACGCTTCCTGTGGCAACATATTTATAATCCTCCTTTGTTGTTCTACCGCACTCCCCTTTTCATAGTTTCTGCAAGAAAAGCAGTATCCGTGTCCATCGTCATATCTAGACAAGGCATCGGAACTGCCACACTTGGGGCAAGGTTCGTGACAAACAAAATTACTCATTTACTCTCGAACACTTCAACGCCCAAAACATTAATCCTACCTATGCCATTATTATAGCAAGCAGTATATGGAACTGGAGCAGTATCCTCTAGCTCCTTTTCAAAGTCCTTAAATGATTCTTGGTTTACCCCTACACGTTTAAGTTTTGCCCCGAACTTTTCTTCGAAGCTGTTTAAAAAGCTTTTCAAATTCTTTAGTTGCATTGTTCTCCTTTAGCCAACCTTCTGGAATCCTTCCCTCTGCGTGAGGAAAGCCATTCTTGTTAGCCCATTCTGCGTAAGTTGTTTTTGTTTGTTTGTTAAGCCTGTTCCCTGACCGCTGGAAGACAATCCTAATATCAATCGTAGGAAGAGTCTTCTTGACTAGAACAAGCTTGCTCCTATCTGAGGAGCGAAACCACCCCTTTGCCTCTACAATAATTCCATTCGGCAGTATGAAATCTGGAGTGTAAACGCACTCCCTGGTGTATGGCAAACGGATGGATTCATATTCAAACACTGCTCCCACCCTTTCAAGGTGAGAGGCAATGTCTTGTTCCAGCCGAGAACGATACTTAGGTTTCTTAGAAGTCACTACTTCCCTTGGCATCAGAAGAAGTTGTAAAGATGTTCTCTGGGATGCTTTCACCACCAGATACAAATCCTTCTTCTTCAGCCGTGAAGCCAAACGCTTCCGCATTTGCAACTCCACTTGGGGATTTAAGATCAATAACCTGTACCGCTTTGCAACGTAGGCTTGCACCAACGCCAAGAGCAGGGGTGTACCAAGGGAACACCTCACACGCTACTTTTAGTATGCTTCCACCTCCAACACGCTCAGATATAATCTTTCCCTTGGTGTCGAAGATTGCGGGACGTTGTTCCCACTCCTTGCCTGTCTTCTTGCTTTTGATCTTGGCAGAGAGAGTAAACTTAATACGCACCTTGCCTGTCTTGTTGCCTTCCTTATCCGCATCTTCACGAATAGGAAGCTCAGCAAGCTTAAGCTCTTTCTTCTTCAGCAACTGGCACTGGTTTTTGTAGTATTCCTTAACACAGGTCTTAACTGAATCTTGGAATTCCTTAACTTCGTCTGGTTCACAAATCAAACTGACCGAGTACTCTCCGTCTGGTTTGAATTTGGTATCTGGTTCATTTAGCTTTGGGTAACTTGCTACACCTTTAGGCGAGACAAGCTTTATGATTCTGTCGTTCATTTATGGTTTCTCCTTTTTAGTTTATTTTACAGACACTTCAGTATCTGCATCATCCAAGATCTCTCTTGGAAAATTGTCGGTTGGGGCGAACTGCAACACGTAGTTCTTTGGCCAACGAAATCCGCTTGCGTATAAGAAAATCTGGCAAGTATTAAGAACATCGCTGAGTGTGAAAGCATCGGTTTTGATGGTGGTTTGTCTTTCAGGCAAGCCGTTGTACTTTTCCATATGGGTAAAAGTTATAACGTGTACCCCATCTTCTTCAGAGTTAAACTGGTCTTGTGTTTGGTTCATCACACAAATAAATAGTTAGCGGAAAGTAGTTGTCCAGTGTCGAACCCACCCCTGTTAAAACTATTAGGAAAACTACTAGAAGGATTAAGATGGCTAATAGCTTGCTTGTATTCCAGAAGCCGATCCACCTTGAAAATGTTGAGCATTGCAAGCTTTATCTTTTCTGCCAAATCCGAAAGATCCGTTACGTGTGTGCCAAAACAATCGTGAACACCTACAACACTTCCTTCAAATTCAGAAAGAGCAAGGTGAAGAATGCTTGCATCAATACTATGGATGAAGTTAGGAGCTACCGAAAGACGTTGCTTAGATAAATGAACCTTTTTGTGGTTTTCTTTTTGTAGCATTATGTATCGCAACTTACCCAGGAGGCTTGTCTTAACGATGAGTCCACTGCTTGCCATATAGGGCTGAACCACAAGCATCCCACTAGGCGAAGTCCAGCACACTGGTTTGTTAGCCTTTGCTACTGGTGTAGCTACATCCGTGATCCACTGCATACATAGCTTTCCCTTTGGTAGAAACTTCTCAACAGCTTCAACAGCTTTCTTGGCTAGATACATTGTGCCTTTCCAGAAGTCTGGCATATCCTTTGGCACTACCTTGTACTTGTCCCTGTACCAAGCCTCAATACCTGCACGTATCCCATAAAGCGTAGCACCATACGGAAGAGTCATACAAACAGGCTTGGTTAACTCTCTGTCTAAAGCTTTGGATGCCCAGAACTTTCCGTAGTCGCTTTGATCTTCCCTTACAAGTATGTTTAACTCTCCCAGCACCTTGCCATAAATGTCTGAGGGATGTTCCTTTTGTACTAAGTTAACGTGCTCCGCACTTGTCTCATCCCCTGTGAGAAGGGCAAGAATCTGTAGCCCACTAGCAGTGCAATCTAAAGTAATCGGAAGATGGCTTTGAAAGTTAGGCTTGGTGTGGGCATCGTTATACTCCTTGCACCATCTGAGGAATTGCCAAGGTTCTTTAGCCTCTTGCCACCACCTGGAATTCCAAGGCTCATCTACGCTTCTTTTAATTTTAAGATCGTTTGTCTTAGCCCAATGCAAAGCCTCGTTATCGTCACCTTTATTCCCAAACAGCTTAAAGCCGTACCTAACAAGGGGCATAAGGTCTTGCTCCATCTTTATACCAACCCCCTTGGTAAACTCTAGCAGTGCCTTAGCATAGTCCGAACCTTGCGGGGTAAGTGCGTCTGGAACGTAGTAAACTCTGCCTCTAAAATCCAACTGGCAGGGGAAGTAAAAGCCTACCTCATTCAAAAGCTTTTCAGCCGTGTATAGAGTTTGAGCTAAGGCTAAGCGTTGGCTTCTGTACTGAGCATTCTTTGAATAGGCGTAAGCGGTCTGTCTGCTATAGGCTTTGATCTCTTCCTTTGTAGCTCCAGGTTTAGGCTTGGAAGGGATTGTTAACAACTTGTTCATAGGTACTTCCTTGCCATCATCAATTCCGTTCTTCCAGAAGCTTTGCATTACTTCAAAGATCCACCTATTCACCCGCCAAGAAGTGCTTTGCATATTGTTAACCGCATTAAACACCTCATCCTTAGTGTTCTTTACGATATGATTTAAAGACTCTTTGTTCCTTGTCTTAATAAAAGAGTACTCAAGTTGCTTGTCCCTGTAGCCACCAACACTACGTTCCTTTATCCAAGCTAGTGGCACTTCAAGAGAGGGAAGCTTTCTAGGGTTTAGGAACGCTTTAGATTCTTCGTAGCGAGTGATCCACTGCATACACTCATCTGTAGCTATGACTATGTTTACCCACCGCTTTGGCGATTCCCACCGCTTGTGGATCTTAACTAGGTTAGTGCTTTCAATAAACAAACCAAGGCACACCGAGCCGATATGGAGTCTCTCAGTAGGCGTAAGATACTTAACTTTAAGCCCAATACTCTTCATAGTACTAAAGGCACATCGCTTTCTAAACTCGTAGCCAACCTTGGTTTTCATTAGCCGTTGCTTAGATCGCTCAGCATAGGTTGGGTTGTGCTTCTCTAGTTTCTTAAAGTTAATCTCAGCTTCAATTGCTTCCCCAATCTTTATGCAAACCCTAGTGTAAGGCTTCTGAGTAGACACCGCATTCAATATGGTCTTAGCCGAGATGAATGCCACAACGTTAGGCTTTAGCTTTCCAATATGCTTAACCGCAGTGTGCCTAGCTCCAGGTATCTTTTTAGCCCTAACTGCCCACCTGCTTATCGAATGGGCATACAAATCAATACACCCAGACAGAAGCCTGTTCACCGCAGGTCGAGCCGTTTCGTTCTGCTTGTGGATGTACTTAGCTCTGCTTTCGTTGTGCCGAACCACCCCACCAGACACCATCTCCTTATCCAAATCTTCTTGGCGTAAGCTCATCCTCTTTTTACTTAAGGAGCGATAACTTCTACGTCAGAGGGGAGGGGAGTTTTGGATTGCTTAAAGATTCGTTTAGCTAACCCAGAATTAGGCTCAAACATAACACACTTAAATTCCTCGTTTACTGGAGGACGCATCGCAAAGTAAGCCTCAATTGAGCCTTTATCTAAAGTGAATCTAGTGCAAAAGGATGAGTAAGTGCAGTGCTCAAACGTACACTTAATATCTAAGCTCATTTTAGTAGCTCCACAAATACAGGAGTTGCCTCTCCAACATAAGCTCCTTCTACATTAAAGGAGAAGTATTCTTCAGCGTCTGTACGACTCATCTTATCTCTTTTCATAAGAATCTTAATACACTTATGCTTATCGTAGGCTACGGATAAAGGCTTATCAAAGCTCCACCCTACACCGAGGATTGCTTCATCAAATCCATCAGCAAAAAGCAGAGGCTTGTAATCGTGCTGTTCCTGTATCCGTTCCCTAAGTAAACTCATACCATCTCTAAAGCCTCCCTTGCCCTGTCCAACTGATTGGGCGAAAGGTGAGCATACCTCATCGTTACCTGTATGTTCTTGTGCCCCATAAACTCCTTAATAGTTACTATAGGAACACCTGCCTGTGCAAGCCTAGAAGCACACGTATGCCTCAGACAATGGGGAACAAACTGATCGTCTGCCTCAAATCCAATAGCTTTCTTCGCCTTCTGCCAAAGGTAGTGTAGCTCAGCGTAGGTAATGGTCTTAAACACTCGCTCAGTACTCTCTGAATCTCCTGTGCCATCTAGAAGGGCTACCAACCGCTTTGTTAAGGGAACTGACCTTGGGCTTCCGTTTTTAGTATCCCAGAAGGTTGCCGTACTATTCTTAATGTCCTTCCAGGTTACACTTAATGCTTCCCCTGCTCTCGCCCCTGTATCCAAAAGAAACACAATAAGCGTACCAACATCCACCCGATTGGCTTTATAAAAATACTCAACAAGAGTCTGTTCCTCGCCCTTGGTGAGCCAACGTATTCTGCCAGTAGCTTCCTTTTTCTTTTCAATGCGTGGAGTCTTGGTAATAAACTCACGCTCAAGTGCAAAGCGAAGCATCTTTGATAATGCCGAAAGCTTTCTGTTAATCGTGCCATTGGTATTCTGTTTGGTCTGTAAGCTTTCCACATAGGCATCAATCTGCTGAACACTTAAATCCTTTAGCGGAGTATCCCCGCCAAAGAATGCAACAGCAGAAGCCGTGTTGACTGAAGCAGTAGCCTCACTCTTTGTTCCCTTCCATAGCCTGTTCATTGCTAAGCTTTGTAGCTCAGCCCAAGTCACCTGTTTATCGTTCATTTCCTACCTCCTCGTAGTTTGTTTGGTTTATCTAATTGCATAAGAGTGTCAAGTAACGTCCTAAAGAACGCACTCTTCTTTCCTCTTGTGTATTGCTTAGCTTTCTGAGTAATCCAAGCATCCTGTTCCTTTGAGATATTAAACCCAAAGGTCATACAGAACTCTCCTTCTTCAGCCCTTACTTCTTCTGGATAGGAAAGGGCACTTAAATCCTTTAGCTTTGCTATTTCAAGTTTAGCTTCTTCAATCAGTTTTAAATCTAGTTTCATAGTCCTCCTCTATTTGCTCTTGCCACTTGGCTACCCAACACTTTTGCCAACGTCATACTTGCCACAATGTAATGAGGCCAGCAGGTGTCGCATACACAATCAAAGTCAGCAGTTTCCGCAAATAAAGCAGAAGCAGTATCTCCAATTTTCTTTGTCATTTTCTTCCTCATATCAATACCACAGATCCCGCACGAAGGTGCTTCGTCCATATTCTGTTCATAACATTCTTGATTCATAAGACACTTAAAGAACACTTAACTATCATAAATTATGCTTTATACAATCCGCATCTGAGGGGATCGAACCCTCAAATGCTTTAGGCTTACTTTAATTAGTCAACGTACTTGAACGCTAAATTCTGATCCGTCCAAGGCTTAGTCGTGATTATGTAGTGGATGCGGTTGACAAAGTGATACCCTGCCACAATTGTGGGTACTCCGTTATCATCGTCCACTAACGTCCAAATATGATTAGGATTTTGAGTACGTATAAAGGCTAGGTCTTCACCATACGTTTCAAACCCCATACTATTGTCTTCACGATAGACAGGCTTGTAATCGTCAATACTTGGCTTTGGCTTTCTCATTTTAATACCTCCCCATATCCATCGCATTTTTCGCAATGGGAAGGCATTCCATTTGGCCAAGTGTTTTTAATATCTAATCCCGATCCATTACAGGTTGTGCAAGTATTCATTTGGTTTCCTCCTTATTCTGCATTGCGTATGTCACCCCCAAGTCAAACATAGTTTTATATGTTACGCTTAGGTGTGTAATCATCTCGGCAATCTCATCGGGCGGGTAGGTTTCAAAGGGTTGCCAAGCCTCAATATCTTCTGGAATATCTGACCCGCAATCTTCAAGTGCCTCCACAATCTGTTCACCTGTGGTGTACTTCTCTTCATCCCAACTTGAAAGGTAGTGCCCACAAGCTTCTTTTAGTAAATCTGGTTTATTCATTTGGTTTCCTCCTTCTCATATTCTCCCAACACTTCTACAGAATCCACAAACCAGCATTCTTTAAGTTTAACTCCATCTACGCACCATACTACTTTAATTTGTTCATACCCACCATCTACCGCTAATGCCATTCGCCTTGCGTTAATTACGGCATCTGCTGTTGAACTATAGCCGTATGTAGTTTCCCAACTCCACAAGGCTTGTGCTTTCTCTGCCTTTGCAAAGGATTTATAGTGATCTGCTCTGTAATAGTATGCTTTATATTCTTCACTCATTCTGCTCATTTTTATATTCTCCTTTTTATTAAAGTACGCTTAGGTACTTTTTTAATACTTTGTAATCTTCAATTGATACTTCTTTTACCTCTCCAACTGAGGAGAGAATATCCCCACCATTGTGCCAGTATCCATTTGAATACTCATCTTTTTCCGCTTTTTCACCATTGTACCAGTTTTTTGAAACGTTATCCGCATACTTAAACGGATCACCTGCCGTTTTGAACAGGTACTTAGTCGTGTGGGTATATTCCCCCTGCTGTTCTTCAAGTTCTGAATAGTAATATTTTAGTTTGGTTTTCATTATCTTTCGTTTTTCTCCTTATATTCTTCGGTTATGTTTGTCCACTTTACTTGGCGAGCATCGAAATAAATGTCTCGCTCCTCTGCGAACATTAATTCATTCACCTGTAGTGGATTGTTTGGGAACGCATTATAGATACCCCGCATAAGGATATCTTTAATAACCTTTTCCGTATGGTGTGCATTAATAGTCAAACTAATGTCTGCCTTTAGTCTAACCTCCTGTTTCATCTTTCCGTCTATTGTCATTTGGTTTCCTCCTGTTGGTTTATGTATTGAACTCTAACGAGGAACACACGTTCCCCTTTCTCCTCAGAGTTGCACTTACACTTACACTTAACTATCACCTTTCCCCCTCCTTTCGGTTGGGGGTTAGGTTTGCGTTTGTTTGTTTTTGGTTTCATTTTATTTTCTAATTGCTGAGAGCGTTGCAAGGGTAAAAAGCAAAGCATACAAAAACAGGTAAAAGAATATCGTTTTTTTAGTGTGCCCCATAAATAACGATCCTTTCTTTTTTGTCCCAACATTTACGGCAATCCATACACTTGTGCTCCTGTTTGGGGGCGGGACAGGTTGCCACCCCTTCGAGCCTAGTTACCCCCGATACTACTGCCCCAAGCTTTTCCGCAATCGTTAGGGGAAGTTCGCCATCGATCATATATGCTGAAAGGCGAATAGTAAGGTTGGGGGGTATCGTTCCCCCTTGGGTTATGTAATCCCCGATCATTTTATACTCTCTAGAAGGAAGCCAAAATGAGACGTTTGGAAGCAAGGTGGCGATTTGACAGATCCTGTCTAAGTGCTCAAAGCTTTGAAGATCCCCTGAATCGTGCCAGCGGAAAAACTGATTCCCATCGCATTTAATTAGGTAAACCATCGCCTCTACCCAACGTTTATGTTTGATGGCTTTGAAACGTCTAGCCATTGCATTTACAACGTTAGGGTAATTAAAGTTATTCCTAAAAGCGTAGCAGATCCTACAGGTGGAGTTTAAAATCTTCCTAAGCTTTGCCCCAACTTTGCAATGTTTGGCGGGGATTGAATAAGCTTTGCAAGGCATTTTCGAGGGAGAAGATAATCCCCCTGTGATTTGAAGGGCTTTTTCCTCATTCATTGCCCCACGTGTTGAAATGATAGTCGATGATAGTTTTTTAGTACTCATTTTAAAAATTTTCCTTTTTATAGTGGAAAGGCGAGAGGAGGATTGAACTCCCCCCGCCTCCCCTGTGGGACTAGCTAACCAATACAGGGAGAGTCTCCCCCCTTTGGATTGCTTCGCTTGCGTCCCATAATTTCCGATTAATGTCGATGCTTTGGGATATGCTCCGAATGGTTCGCATTCTTCGGGGGCGTATGTCCATCCCCTGTTGAGTCCTGCGGGGCATACTCACGTTAAACCCTCCCCGAATCACGTTTTCTTGGATGCGATTGAAGACGTGCCAAAGGCTAGGGGATGCGTCTTCAGTCCTGCGGATTTTCACTACTTCGTCAATTCTGCGGGTGAACTCTTCCCGCATAAATTCCACTCCCACCCCCGCCTCTTCTAGGCGTTGGGAAGTCTTGGTGAAGTTATCCCCCCCAAAATACTCCCGCCAACGTAGGCCAACCGCAAACCCTGCCAAGTTCCGCTGTTGAGAGTCGTTAAGGGTGATACCTTGCCATTCTTTAATCACTAGTGAGGAGCGTTGAAGATCCGTTTCAGTGTGTGCAACGGCTTCCCCCAAAGCTTCCCCAAGCTTGTTCAATGATAGCGAATGGCGAATTCGGATTGAGGAGTATTGAGTGCCCACCATTAATCCGTTGGTGCATATTAAGCGGTAGAATCCCGCAAATAATTCAAAGGACGCTGAACCATCGTTCGCATTCCTCAAGTTAATTCGGGGGAGATACTCACCAACCTGCTTCTCTTCTCCTATTCTCGCCAAGCTTACAAAGTGCTTGGCAAAGGCTCGTCTTTCTACGTCACGTGAACGAACCTGTGAGGAGGCAAAGGGCTTCCACCCCAATCCCTCGAACTGGTTCATCACGTCTGCTGTCCGAATGTTGTTGAAACGTGGGGTGGTAGTTTGTTCGAATCGTCCACGTTGGTTTAGTGTGTCTTGGATTAGTATATTCATTTTATTTTATTCTCCTGTTCAATTCGTTTACGATTTCATTGCCATACTTTGACGTGTGCTGGTTCTTTACCATTAGTGCATCCAACTTGTCTCTAAGTTGAAAGCGTTTCATTTTATTGATTTTTTTGTTCTTCATATTCTATCTATTCTCCTTTTTAGTTTATGGTTTATTTTAGTTTCCCCATTAGGAATCCCATAAGAATTCCCAAAGGGAATGCGATTGCAACGGCATTCGCCAAAGTTTCGGGGGTGATAGTCGATGATAGTAAGTTCATATTAAGTTGAACCCTCGGCGTTGAATTGCCCCCATCGCAGTGCTTCTTCCCTAGGTGGAACTTCTCCCCCAAATTCCACGATCTTGTTTTTCCATTGCTTCATCAACCTTTCGTTCATCTCGGCTTTGCCGTGTCCTCCGCATTCGCAATGCGTGACGTAGGCGTTGGCATAGCGAATCCTGAACGTCTTCACCCACGATAGTTTCTGCCAATCCATTAATTCTTCTAACTTAATTTCCTCGCATTCCATTTTCTTTTCCTCCTGTTTTTAGTTTTTAGAAGTTCGGATAGCTCCTCCCTTCTATAAATAAAAGTAGCTGAATATTAAAAATAGTCAATAGGCTAAATTAAATATAAGCTTAACTAATTCTATCTATTAGGAAAAATTAAAATCGCTTTAAAATCGTCTTTTTAAAAATGGGCTATGGTCTATCTATAAGCACCTAAAACGATTTTAAACGGCATTCTCGCTCGATTTTAGGCCATATTAATAAAACTAATATTTTTGTAAAAATGGATTAGATTTTATTATCTTTAAATAAAAATAGTTTACTTATGTTAAATATTAATAAATGTGAAATATTAACTTTATGAAATGTTAAGGAATGTGAAATATTAACTTTATGAAATGTTAATCTTATTAAATGTTAACCTTGTGAAATATTAACTTTATGAAATGTTATGATAGTTAATTAAAAAAAGTTTCAAGGCATCAAATAAACTCAAATTAAAAGCGAGTTTAATAAGCTTTTATTAAAAACGTTTTAATGCTGAATGGAGCAGATCCAAATTCGATTAGATTAATAGACTAGTGAAAGGTAATGATGAGTAATGCGTTCCCTTCTCCTTAAGTCTTTTCCCTTGGCTTTTCTTTTTTTATTGTCTCAAAATCCCTGCAATTTGAAAGCGAAAGGGGGGCAAGGGGGGAAAACACGAAAACTTGTGCGTATATAAACCCTTCGAAATTTTCTACCAAAAAGTAAAAAAGGGTTTTGTAAGGAGGAGAACGGATAACCCTTAAACCGCTACGCAGGATAGAACAGGGTAGGAGAACCCAATAATAAGGAACTTCTAATGTTTATATGTTCCATAAGCTTTAACCATATTCTATAAATACATAATCTACCTGGAATCCTGACTCACCTTAAGTCTATAAGTAGATTTGTCTTGACATCTCTTATTATTATCTATATGTATACTACAAGTTAGCTTTAAGTTAACTTCAAGTATACTAATCAGTTTATTTATATATTATCTTATTAATATATTATATAGTATATATTAAAGATATAACTTAAACATAATCCTTAAGTTAACTTTAAGTTAACCTTAAGCCAGTGCCAAGAACTCTTGTCTTTCCCTATCGTACCTTTTCTTAAGCCCACTACCAAATAAAGCCCACCAATTGCCTTTTACAATTGTTCCCTTTACTACAATAGTGTCGATCCTGTCTCCGTAAGTCTTTTTGTCATACTCTTCCCTAACTTCCCTAAGCTTGTTTTGGAATTCTAAATTAGTCATTCTATTGATGGTGTCTATGGTTTGAGGCTTTATGGTTTGGGATGATGTTTCAATTGGCATACCAGCAATTGAATTAAGAATAGCTCTACATCCACCTTCACCCCTAAGATGAGCAACACTCATAATACTAGCTTGGACTCCAGGGTTAGAAAACAGGATAGCTCCAGCATTAATAGCTCTTTCGTTAAGAAGTTCGGATATGCGGGTCTTAACTTCTTTGGAGTCTATTCCGTGAGCACGTACAAGCTTATGGATAGATGGGAAGTCCTTGTGGTCTTCCCTAAAGCCGAAGTATTCCTTTTTGCCTGACTGAATGGTAAAGCCTCCTTCAGACTTCATAATGCGATCCACAATGCTGGGATCTAGGGAAAGAGACACGGAGGTAGATGCTAAAAGGCTAGAATTACTTCTGCTTACTAGTAGGTTTTTTAGGAGCGATAGGGGCAAGTTCCATACGCACAGGGGCAGTACGGACACCACCACCAAGCTCCATAGAGGGAATCTCAAGTGCCAGTTTTTCGGTACTTGGTTGTACTTCTGAGGTTGAACCACCCTTATTAGCGGTTTGTAGCGGTTGGGGGGTATCTACCCCTTGGCTAACATTCATCGGCCCTTGTAGTGGCATCCCAGGCCCAAATTTAGGGCTTATAAAGCCTGTTTTAGTGCCCTTGGGAAGAAATGGGCTAATATTGCGGAGATCGTATTTAGATGGTTCGAGGTTCATAGGGTAAGCCAGCTTTTTGGTTTAGACCTGTTACCAATAGCTGATTCCATAAACTTGTCTAGCTCTTTTTGGAACAATTCATCTTTGTGTTGTTTGTGGGCTAGTTCGGTATCCCTAGCCATAGCTTGCACCCAATAGCTTACGGCAATCGCAAGAGCGTCCAATCTATCGTCTTGGGCAAGGCTACCCTTATCCCTGGTAAGCCTACTCATCTGATAGAATAGTCTATATCTAGCAAGAGTCTCACCATCCCCTTCAATGCTTTGGAAATCCTTTTCGATTACCTTTGGGTCAACGATAAGTCTGTGCTGGTTCATTACAGGCTCAAGGGTGTCGATGATTCGCTTTTCCTTTTGCGTGGAGTGACGTACCTCTTCAATGGTGCAAGGATGGATTCTGCCAAATACAGGTTTGATAAGTTCACCGAACATTCCGTCACCAAAATTTGCTTCGTAGATTGCGTAGTTACATCCGTGTAGCTTGGCTTGACGCACAATTGTTTCGAGTGTCTCCATTGTATAGCCAGACCTAAACCCGCCTATGTCAACCAGGAAGAGTTGGCCGTGAAGACACTTTACGATGGCATAGGATGTTTCGTCTTTGCCTCTACCTGACGGATCGATTGCAATAACGCATCCCTGGTATTCAGAGAACTCAGAGGAGACTTGCATAGGCCGATAATAAGCGTCTCCGTCAAAGCCAACATTAGGTAGATCGTTAACTCTGCAATCTGGACCATTGCTCCAAACAAGGTGACTTGGACCACGTTTAGGATCAAGAGAGTGAACAATAAGATCGCTTAGCTTTAGCGGGTAGCGGTTAGCATCTGAAAGTCTGGGGTCGAGCATAAACTGCAACGCAAACCCGCTTCGTCCGTAGCTCGATTCTCGGATTGTAAGATCTTCATCGGTGAAGCGTGTAGGTTCAGTTGTTGTTCCGATTTGCCCATTAGATGAAGATATGTAGGGAGAAAGACGTACACCATAACGTACTCTTTGTTCTTCGCTGGGAATTCGTACTGGCCAAATACGAGCCATATAGCCTCTGCCCTCTAGCTTTTCATAAAGGCTATTCTCAGTTTGTGGAGTACCTAGAAAGATGATTCGCCCATTGGGTTTGATAACGGCATCAAACTCTTTGACTGATTCAGCAAGCTTAATCCGCATAAGCTCAGTCTGACTATTGCCACTGGTTTCAATATCGTCAGCAATCACGATGTCGGCTCGACTACCAGTGATTTGCCCTGTGATACCAACACTTTTTACTGAAGGGGCGTGACTAGCTGGTGCTGGTCCAACGTCAAAGCTTTCCTTGGAATTACGTTGTTCTTCCGTTGGGACAAGGTGGTTTAGAACTGGTATCTCATTGATTAGTCTTAGGGTAAACGTAGTGAAGTCGCTTGCCCTGTTCTTGCTTGCCGATACTACAAGGATGTTCTTGGTTGGGTCTACCAGGAGTTGGTGACAAACAAACGCAGAAGCAATCCAGCTTTTTCCTACTCCTCGAAAGGCTTCTACGATCTGCCTGTCAGGACCAACTTCCATTCTTTGGGCAATGTCATATTGAAGCGGTGTAGGGTCAGGAAGGTTGAGGTGCTTCCAGACAATATAAAGGAAGTTCCTAAAGTCTTTTAGTCTTGGGTCTATTTGATTCATAGCCTAGTTAATATTTAACCTAGTGAACTATTAAGCAACTTAAATAAAAAAGGAATTCCTCTCTGTACAACAATGTAAAACATAAAGAAAATCTGTTCATTAATCAAGGCTAACTTGTTGATTGTTAGCTTCATTCCCTTGGCTACCACCACCACGCCCCTAGAGCACCCCCAGAACAAACGTTCTAATATGCTCATATCCCCCTTAAATAACTGACTATAAACAAAAAACTAGTGCTTAGCCCTGTTCTTTGACTTGGACATAATCTTAAGGTTACGGAACGAGTTGTTCATAGGGTTACCATCGTGATGATCTACGTCTTTACCACGAAGTCTAGCTTTTCCGTACTTTCGGATCATAAGCCTTCTGGCCATATTACGCCTAGCCCTACGTTTGATCTGAGCAGACGTTCCCTGGTACTCTCGGTATTCCTTAGCGTAGTCTCTCATATGTTCAGACCAGTATCAGAACCACTCATTGTGGAATCGCCAATCCTAAGCCTTCCTTGGTTAAAGCTGAATCTATTTGTAGTTGCTCTAGGCATTGAAGAATTCTGTGTTTGTTGCTGATCCGTTGGTTGCTGAGTCGTTAGTTGCTGAGTATTAGAATACGATGGAATAGAATAGTTGGGAGATGTTGTTTGCGTGTTGGCTTGTTTTGCCATAGACTCTCTTCCAACTTTTATTCCGTCTGCGTATGGCTTAATAATAGCCTCGCCCATTTTTTGATAAACTCCACACATAAACTTACCCTACCCTTTCAAATGGCAAAGCCTCTGCTTGTTTTACATTAAAACCCTTAACTTCAAGGGGCTTGCCTTGGTCTTGAAAAGGAAGGGCTAGAGCTAGGTTAAACATAGGTGAACTCTTTTCTGGCATAGCATCTATTCCGTTATCTTTCAAGAATTGTCTTGCGACATTAAGATCGGCTGGCGTTGCTTCCCCATTGTTAATGCGATCTAGCAGGGTATCGGCTACTAGTTCGTGCAGGTCTTCTAGCTTTTTCTTTAGTTCAATTTTCACGTTATGGACCAAAAATTTTACTTTTTATTGTTTCCCAAAGCGTAGTAAAGGCAAAGGTGATAGCGGTAACAATCCCCAGCCCCTTCATATAGTTACCCTCAATAACACGAAGTCGTGTGTCGTGCTTTTCAAACGTAAGCTTAAATTCTTTTTGATTTGTTAAAACCTCTGAAAGCATACCTTCCAGTTTTCCTAAACCTCTGTGTAATTCACTGCTCATCGTACATTCTGCAATTCACTCAATACTTCTTGAGCTTCAAGCACCTTTCCTTGTCTTCTAGCCATTACTAGTTTATCCCGCAGAACCCTATGGCCATATAGTTCTGGGTATTCTTTTAACATCTTTTCTTTAGCTGTAGCCCGATACTTACCAATAACTTTCTTTAGTTCATTGACTCTTGGACTATCCAATCCTTCAACTTGATCGGAAGGCAGAGCAAGGTACTGAGGAGAAGTAACAAGCTTGTTTAGGGCTTGGCGAAGGTCTTTGTTGCCTAGCTTAACCTGGCCTGTTAGCTCAATATACCTATCGTAAGCTGTCTGGCCTTGCCCATTCCTATACTTGCTTAGGTCAACCCCACCGCTTTCAACAACTGGAGGCATACTGAAAGAATACCTTAAGTTGGCCAGTTCATCCATAACCTTGTCCTTTTTCTGCTCACTATAAAACAATGGGCTAATAAAGTCTGGTCCAATAGCTTCTTGCCGTTTGATAGGTTCACCGAGGATGTTTCGCTTAGGCTCAAGTTTGTCGCTCAGCCCAGGAATCCTTTTTGTGAACATATCTAAGAACGTCCTTGCTTCTCGCATTAGAGGATCACCAGAGGGCACAACCTGAGAAACAAGACTAGGAACAACAAGAGAGCCGAGCCTTGTGCTGATAAACTGAGACATCTTTCTGTCAGGTTGGTTAACTGCGTCCATTATCTGCTCAATACCAGTAAGGTAGCTTTTGCTTGTGATGTTCTTGCTTAGTGCCGTTCCGATTGCAGAACCCATAAAGTTAATCCAATCCTTACTGCCTACTTTATCTTCGTTAATTTTATCCGAAAAGTCGGCTACAACTCCAAGGAATGTAGCCAACGGATCAAAACGTTGATAAGACACATACTGATACGTGTCGCTACCTGGCATCTTAAATCTAAGGCTATATGGTTGCCATCCTGTTGCCTGTTTTAGGATACGTTCTTTTTCATCTGATGGTCCTTGGCCTGTAATGCTTCCACTACTCCAAAGTCCAACTGCCGTTGTCATAACAGAAATACCCATAGCTACTTTTCCTTCTGCTTGTGCCCTTACAAAAGGATCTGAACTATAAAGTTCTTTTGTTATTTGTAGTCTTGCTTTTGTTAGTTCAGGAGCAAGCTTTTCTAGGGGCGTATTATTAAACCCTCTTAATGTGCCCTCTGCATAGCCGATAGCCCCAAAAGCACGTTGACTAAAAAACTTAATAATTCTTGTGGGCGTTGTTACAAAAGGGATAACAAGTCTTAGCGATGGATGTTCTCTTACTCCATTTTCAATCCACCTTTGAATTGTTTTATCTTCGCCACGCTTTGTGAATGTAACTTCTTCTGCCCATCCGTAAGCATATTGAGCTAGGTTAGACTTATTCTCGTCATAGTTTTTAGCAACGTAATCTGTAATATATTCTTCTAATTCAACTCCATTCTTTCCAGCCCTAGCTCCTTCAAGAGCACCACGCATTCTTACGTTCTTAAGTGAATATAGTCCACCACCTTTGAGAACTAAGTCATTAATCTTTTTGTCTGTATTTTGAGCGACCCATTCATCTACTTGTTCGGGCTGGATCTTGCCCTCACCAGCAAGCTTCCATCCTTCATCGTAAGATTCAGCAAGTGCCCTGCTCTTGGCTACAGATCTAAAGTTAAGATGTTTAGTAAATTCGTCCATCCAAAGAAGTGCTTTAGAAGGCATCCGAACAGCATTGCCAACCATTGTAGTTGCGTCTGTTACAATATACTTAGCTAATCCTTTGATTAGAGGCGAAGCGTTTGGATGTTTTGCTTCAATTTCGTCAAGTTTGGCTTGAAAATTTTCTTTAGTAATAATAGAGTCGTACTGCTCAACTGCTGTTCTACCCTGAACAAGAGCACTTTCACCTGTCTTAAAAGCATTGTTAGCAGAGATAAAGGCTTCTTTTGCAGAATCCATCATAGTTCCATATTGACTTAAAAACGCATTTCTAGTTGTTTTAAAAATTGGGTTTCCTGTCTTCATAAACGCAATCTGAGAACCCAAAGCAGATTCCATAGGTTTCCAAGCAGTAGAAATCAAATTACCAATTGCATTAACAGCAAATGTTTTTGGACCACTAAGAAGTGCATTGATCCACCATTCATTGTGAAGCTTCATCCAAAACTTATCTGGAGCAAGGTTAACAATGCCATCTGCTCCGTGTTTATTGTAAATCGTAGCGAACCTTCTGATGGCTTCTTCAAAGTTTTCACGGCCTACTTTTGCGTCTCCGTTGCCAATAGATTCAGCTAGTGCAGTTTCATATTGCCCCATCTTTGCTGGCTCAGAAGCCCACTTCTTGCTGATGTTTATAAACTCTTCTGCCATCTTAGCGTCAAAAGCCGTATTTTTAGCCATCGCAAGACCACGCCCAAGATTGCTTCGAAGTTGTTTTTCGCCAAACAGAATAGACTGAATCTTAGGCATCAATTCGTTTAAGCGAATGAACCCTTCTCTGTAAGCTAGTGAAGCTGTTGCATCCCCAGGGTTTGCCGAAACAGCTTCTTTAGCAGAAATAGTTTTGTTAACAATTTCCCCAACTTGGTTAAGAACATCCATTCTTGCAAACTTGAATCCCATAACCTTGCCAGCAAAATCTTCTGAATTCTTTGCACTAATTGTAAGATCTTTAATGTAGTCTTCCCCACCAAGCCGTTTAATCTGCTCAATCTCTTTAGCGACTACTTCAGGTTTTGTTACAACCTTTTTAGCAATAAGTTCGTTAGCAAATTCATTTACTAGTGCTGTAGTTGCCTTGTGAGTGCTTGCTGGTCCTGAATTAAGAAAGATGTTTACAATAGGTCTTCCAGCATCACCACTAACTGCTTCACGAATCTTCTCAATAGAAGTCATATCTAGCCCTTCTGGGCTATTTGCCATATCTACAATTCTTCCTGTTTTAGGTAGATTACCAAGGAACGTAGAGGCTTCTAGCTGAGACTTATCGTTAAATACATTTACGCCCCTTGGGGCTTCCGTAGGAATTTCTTTTACCTCTACCCCATCTACTGCTTGCGTTGCAAGTTGAGGAGTTTCTAAAGGAGTAGGTCCAAATTCTTGTTTAAGCTTTATATCTACATCATCTCCAGCTTTAGCAAGAAGGCTTTCAGCTAGGGTCGAATCCCCTGCTTCTACAGCCCTTTTAGCACCTCTAAGTGCTTTTACTCCGCTAATAAGACCATCAACAACACCACCAGCAAGAAGACCTTCTACGGCATTCTTTAGCCTTCCTTCAAAGATTGAGTCTTCCTGGTTAGAAGCCAAGTACTCAGTAACTGGATTCTGTAGCTGAGGAACGGATTCAATAAGGTTAGACAGACGTTCTTGATGCTCATCAAAGACTGAGAAGTCAGCTACAGCACCAGCAATTGCTCCTTTTGCTATATTAGACTTAGCAATGAAATTACCAATTTTCCCAAGTTTAGCTAGTTTTCCTAGTTTAGAAGCCCTTCCTAGCCATCCAAATACAGGTGTAAAACCAACAAGAAAGTCCGTTGCATTCTCTACAACACTACCTGCCATTGTTTTAGAATGTCCAAGCCGATTGATTGTTCCCTCTGGTAAGTTACCGAGAGTTACAAGGTCAGCTACACTTTCTGTTGCACCTAAAACTCCACGAATAGGAGCAAGAGCTAGATCGGCAATTAGAGAAGGCTCATCGGCAGTAGCGTCAACAGGGGGTTGCATTGCAGATTGACCAGGCATAGCTGGATCAATAGCCATCTGGTTAGGATCAACTGGAATTGAAGAAGGCATTGCAAACGGAACATTTTGGTCTGCCAAACTTTGCTGTACTTCGTCTACGCTATTAAATCTCATCGGTAAATTCCTAGCAGATAAGCTTGCTGTTGAACATAAGAATCCTGTTCATCATCTGAGTTTAGTTCAAGCCTTTTAAAGATCCCTCCAAGGGCATTATCTTTGTTCCCAGCTTGATATTCTTTAATTAACTCATCCATTTGAGAGGCAGATTGAAAGTGAGTTGAAAATGACTTTACTCGCTCTCCAAAAGAATTTGCTTGGTCTACTGAATTTTTACCTGGTCCACCAGCAACGTTAAAGGGAATAGGAAGCCCTTCTTCTGTCTTGCCTTTTGCTATTTCATTGGGGGAAAACCCACCAATAATTTTTAAATCCCAATATTGATCCTTTTTCTTAGATAGCTCCTCATCCTTGTATTTAATCGTTTTTAATTGTGGTGCAACAAAACCAAAGCCTCCCCCATCCATAAGCATTGCACTTTCTGGGACATCTACCTTTCCTTCAATAATGTCTTTAGCCAAAAGAGGAAGGATCTTGTTAATCTGACCATAAATCTTTTCGTCTTGTTCTTTAATGGCTGAAATAGCCATACGATCTTGCTGAGTAATGCCAGGAGAGTTTTCGTCAAGACCTGCATCACGAAGAATAAGCCTACGCTTTGCGTTAGCCCGATACCTGTTGTTTAGAACTGATGGGCTTTCAAATGCCTGTCCGTTGTAGCTTTCTTTCTCCTTAAATAACTCTCCAATAAATCCTTCTGGAATGTTAATTTGATCTGACCTCAGACTTGCTTCAGCACTCTTAGATTTCTCAATTGAATTAGATAGCTTTTCATACTTACTCTGAGCATCTTTAAAAACCTCAGTCTGTGCTTCTACTGCGACTTTCTGAATGTTACCCTGGATGATCTCAGCATCTGACTTATTTGGGCTAGTCTTTCGTTCTTCTTCAATAATAACACGAAGCTTGTCTTGAATCTTCTGGTTAATTACAGGTCGGCTTGCTGTTGATAGTAAGGTTTGACCAACAATTTCGCTTCCTTTATTACCATCTAACTGAGTAATGTTTGTTGCGACAACCTTTTCAATCTTATCTACAGAGTCAACAACGTAAGGATTCTTTGCTAATCCAACTCCGTCCCTAAGCTTTTGAATCTCAATCATAGCAAAAGGTCTGCTATTGGTAGCATTTCTTCCCCAACCACGATTCTCATCAATTATTTCTACAATTCCTTCTGCCGTTTCAATGTCTCCTTTTTGAATGGCAATCTTAAGCTCCCCAAGAGATTCTGGATCTTCCCTGTACTGGTCTTTAACAAGTTTTTGTGTTTGTTCTGAAAGCATTGCTCTTGCTTGACCAGCATATGTTGGATTTTCTTTTAGAGAAAACGATCCACCATTTGCCATAGGAATATTTTCAAGATCGTTAAGCATTTTTTTCTGAATTGCTGGATCGAGCAAGTCATTAGGATCTTCAACTTCACCTAGATATTTATAACCAATATTTAAAGCGTGATCTTGAATAGCATAGATTCTATCTGTCCTGTTTTGTTCATTCTTGTTATTTGATTGTTCTTCTATTGCATCAATTCGTGAGTACAAACCCTGAAACACACCAAAGTTGCCACCAGCACCGAGCTTAGCACCTGTCTGGGTAGGAATGCTTTCGTACTTCTGAAGCTCACTACGAGCACCATCTGGATTGTCTTTGGCTAGTCTTAAAATATAAGGCTGAAGCGATCCTTCTGCCCATTTGTTAAAAACATTAGGAACGTTTGCGTTAGACACACGTGTTAGCCATTGCTGAACCTGGGCTTGCTTGTCCTCATCACGAAGGTTTGTATCAAATAGAATGTCTTGTCCTTCTTGAGAAAGAAGCTCCTCCATTTTTCCTTGCCTTCCGTTCCACCTAATTTTAACGGATTGCTCTGCAATGCCCTCATTAATCTTTAAGATCTGTTCCCTTGCGGAGCTATTAAAAATCTGTGAGTTGTTAGAATTGCTATTTAGCCATTCGTTGGAAGCTTCTTCTAGTACTGAATAAGGGTCTTCAGTATTCATCGGGTTGTTCAAGCGATCAGCATACTTAAGAGAGCCGTTTGTCTGGTCTTTAGAATTTAAAACAAAATTGTAGTAATCACTCTTAGCCACACGCTGAGCAGATAGCTTCTGTAAAGCCGTATAGTACTGAGGAGTCTGCTCTGCCTTAATAATTCCTTCCGCAATGCTCTGCTTTACATCCTTCTTCCCAATCTCTCTAGCTTTCTCAATCTCAAGAATATTTGCATCTTCCTGAGCAATCCTTTCTGAAAGCTTAGCTTCTACTGCTTGATCACGAATATATGCAGTACCAAAAGCTTTTAATTGAGGGTTAAGTTCTGAAAGTGCTTCCGACACCTGGAGTAGCTCATTAGACCTAGAAGGTGCTGTCCACTCAACCTGGGGAGGAGCAGAGAACTGAGAAGGCTGGATGCTTGAAGCAACTGGACGGATAGTTGGGGCTTGACCCTCTAACCCTGTTGCAGACCTGCCACTCCGAGGAACAATTTTCTCTTCAGCCATAACTTAAAACCCAAACAAACCGCTAACAAGATCTGTAGTCTGCCCTGAACCAGCACCATAGGTTTGGTAGTATTTGTTTGAAAAATAGCTGTTAGTAGCCGATAGACCTTGGCTAAAGATGTTAGTTGCTAGTGCACCTAATGAAGGCTTCTCTATTGGCCTGTTAATGCTTGCAATACGCATCTGTGAACCAAACAAGGCATTGGATGAGTTGGTTCTTCGAGCATCGGCTAGGTTTTGAGCGTTCAGACTAAAGGCTTGATCTTTTAACTGGTTCTGCCTTGCTTGAGCCTCAAAGTATCCTAACTCTTGGCGGGTAACCTCATCTAGTAAGCCTTCAATTGAAGCTCCCTGCACTCCAGCTTCTCCAGAAGCAACCTTTATCTTAGAACGCACTGCTCTAGCTTCTTTAGATACGCCCATAAGCTCCCTAGCAGTAGCTTCTCTCTCTTGGGATAACTGCATCTGTCTCGAAAGGGATTCCTGACTATATTGTTGCTGAAGTTGGGTTTGTTCCCGAATAGAACGTTCCTGTTCAAGGCTAGAGAGGTTTGCTTGGTATTGGGCTTGGTCATTGGCAATTTGATTCTGCCCCTGGTACTGCATTACGCTACTGATTGTACCAATAGCAAATTGACCTAAGCTAAGAGCAAGCGGTATACCAATTACTGCTGGTGCACACATAAATTACTTCCTTATCTTTGCAAACTCTATAAATGGTTCTTTATTAAGACCATATTCCTTGTGTTCATTGATAAAAACAAAGCCCATCCACTTTAACCAAGTAATATGCAAGTCATTTTGTTTGCTAACGACATTGAACAAAAGTGGATAAAGCTCACTAAATGCCTCTAGCCACAATCTACAATTACGCAAGAAAGGAATTTTAATTTTTAAAATATCATCTGATCCTACTAACCAGATTATGCCAGCAAACTCAGAATAAGGCACTACACCAAACATAGCGATTATAAGTCCCTCAAACTCAAGGGTATAAGTGTGTGTGCCGTATATCTTTATTGCGTCTTCAAGCTGATCTTCAGCAGGTTCTTTTGAGTAAGCTTCGACCTCTCTTAAGTCAACTTTACGCAATCTAGGGCCAAGAGATAAGCCATCTCCAGGTTTAGCCTTTCTAATCAAACACTTTTGTTTTTTGTAGTTCCAAAAGGTTGAAGAGTTAAGCCCTTTGATATGAATTTGTGAGTGTGCCTTCAAAGTCAGCAGATACAAAACAACAGGGATAGTGGGAGTTGTTTAATAGGGTTAAGAAGCAGTTATCAGACCTTAAGAACAATGGGAAGCGGTAAGTACCAGACTTAAGTGAGCCGTTGTTAACAAAGTCATAGTTGTAGGAATTGCCTTGAGCTAGGTCACCAGACGTAACAGCAATAGAAAACCGCTTTGAGTTTGTATACGAGATATACCCATACTTTAGCTGGTAATTCCCACTGGATACCAAGATCTGGCCTCCCTTTTGACCTGGAGCACGTAGGGCTACTGGAGTTATGGTGTGAATCATAGGATAGGAGATGCCTACGTAAATTGGACCAGCATATTGGCTTAGTTGCCCTTGTATGGTGATAGTAGTTACAGCACTAGATCCTGTTCCAGTTATAGCAGAACTTAGTAATGGCACTACGTCTAAATTAGATTTTGAGTATAAAACTTGGTCTTGGTTTAAGTGAATATTTTTAACGTTATCAAATACGATTGCTTTAGATTTTACATCAGTAATTAAGTCTGGATTCTCATCGTCAAATGTAAAATAGCTAATTAGATTTGATCCAAAATCCATATTAAGCTTTTGGTACTGGATGTTTCTGGATTCTGGAGTGTACTTACTAGCGTTTGAAAATGTTCCGTTAGAAGAAGAGGCAAGAGTAGACATAGTAGGCCCATAGGATGCGTAGTAATTACTTTGGATAGTTGAAGATGCAGTGCTTATAATAGCTATGTTATCAATTTTTCCACTAAAATCAGAGAAATTGTAAGAACCTATATTTAAGTATGCAGATGCTTGTGAAAATTCAGAGGCAAAAACAACAGCAGATGTTCCACCATTAAGTTGAATATAAAGATATGTATTTGTTGATATTGTTACAGAAGTAATAGTGAAGAAATTCCAAGAATCAGCAATAACACTATTCCCTGTAACCCCTGTCCAGCCATTGTTTAAAGAAACTTTCTTAAAAACTCTTAATTTTCCTCCTTCTATTGCAAGCTGTATTGACCTCCAATTATCATTTACTCCTTTATCCAATTCAAAAATAATTTGGTTATTTGTTGAAGTAGGTTTAAAATAACCGCTAATTGTGAAATTATGGGAAGACAAAGTAGACCTGTAAAAAGTAGCTGAATTAGATGAGTATAAGTAAGAATTTCCGTCTCCTAGCAACCGAACAGAAGAGTCTACTTCTGGAGAAGCTCCAGCCACAATTGTTGGTAGTTGCGAAGCATAATTTAAGGGTAACGTTATAGTCGTAGTGTCTTGGCCTGAATTATAGCTACTAGTAGTCCCAGATAAATTATAAGTGCTGTCTGGCCAAATTGTAACCATCCTGTCAATACGAGGCATATACGGAAGGTATGCTTTTGTTTGAAACGACTGAAAATCAATTTTTTCAAGGTACAGAGAGTAAGAATCCTCTTTTCTTTCAATAAGAAGATATAGGTTTTCTTTCTTAAAGAATACATTAAGAATCCTGGTGGACGGAGCAAACATAAACTTACACCAAGCCCCCTGTACTCTTTCAGACCCAACGTTTAGGTACTTATAAATATAAAGAACATTGTTTACAGAAGGATCTCCAAAAGTCTTTTTTGTCAGAACTGCTAATACGTTTTCTGTGTCAGAAGCAGTTATTTTAGATATTTTGCCTTCAATATACTTAGGGATGTTAAGGGTAATCTCATTGGCATCCATATATCCGTTTTCTGGATTTAGGAAGTATTCTTTAACTCCCGAAAAGCTATCTTTGAAGTAAGGAAAATAAACATTTTTCCCTGTACCAACAGGAGCAACTTCTGGGATGGCAGAGAAATTAGTTGTAATTTGAATAGAAGCCGTTTTTGCTGTTAAATTATCTGTGCCAATTAAACTGAACTGAGCGTTTTCGGAAAAGAGAAGCAATCGATCAAAAAACGGAATAGCGTAATTTAGATTAGATACGTTTACCGAACTAGATGCAATATCAATAGGATCTGTGTCTAGATTTTGTGTAATAGTTGTTTTAAAGAAATTAAAGTACTCTCCAGATTCGGAGAATATAATGTTTTCTTCCGATAAAAACCCAAGTCTATTTTTATAAAAGAAAATATCATTAATTCTTTTGAGAGATTGAGAAGGTAAATTTAAAAAAGATGGATTTTTGTTTGTCTCGGTATCGCCACAAATCTTATCAGTCCATTTTGGAGGTTGATATGTTGATCCCCCCCAGCTTCTAGATACTCCGTCTAAAGGGGTAAAGGCAAAATTACCGCTAGAAAGACGCACCAGTGCCCAAGGCATTGTAGCTGAATCAATTTCATAATATTCCCCAGGGGCTATTGTTTCCTTCCAAAGCCCCTCTCCTTGAATTACTGCACTACTAGGAAAATCAAATTTTACCCAATATTCATCTCCTGTGTCTTGGGGGTATCCTATAATCTTGTAAACAACTCCTTTTACTCCGTTTCTAGGTAGCTCAGTAAAGGATTGAACTTCTTCCCAATTTAATTGAATTAATGCACCGCTTGCACTATCTGAAACAGAAATATCCCATATTACATCTCCATTTGCGTCAAAACCTGTAGTGTTCGGAGTGCCTGTAGCCGTATTCCATAATATCAAGGTTGATCCTTGATTTGTATAACTCCATCCAGATATGCCTGTTGCATTCGCAATATTGGTAGCAGTTCCAGTTCCATTTGCGGTTGCAGTTCCAGGTGAACCATTTGACCACATACTCCTCATCTCTGAAGCCATTCCGTCCGTTTGTAGCATAAGGTTGTTAAGTTCACAAAAGCCTGAAAATAAACTTGTAGTAGCCCCAAAATTATCAATTCTACTAGTACGAAAAAAAGTGTCGTTTGATTGGTCTGCTCCTTGGGAAGTCATATAGGTTGTATTAGAAATTGTGTATTGTGTAAGCCTGTTTACGCCAGCCCCACTTACAACAGGAGTAGTGCCTATTCTAATCTGCATTGTACATCTTTCAGTAATCTGTTTAAATGTTATCATCGCTACTTTAATTCTTCTATTTTTTGTTGTACTTACAATAGATTGCGTGACTAAATTTGAAGTATATTTTGGATAAGCTGTTTTATTTAATACAAACGTATAGTCAGCAATTGTAAGCATTTTAAAATCATCTGTGCTTCCTGTAAGATATGCTGAAGCTGAAGCTGGAGGGGTAAGGCTAGGAGTTGCACCTCCATAATAAACAAGTTTTTCAGTCCCATCTAAATCCCAAACTCTAATCTTACCTTCTCTAATCTCAGTTATGTATTTTTCTGTTTCACTCCGATCAATAAAGTGTGAAGAAGAATTAGAAGAAGCTTGAGTAGTAGGAGTAAGAAGTCTTTTAATATGCTGGGATGGAGGACGTTTAGTAAGCCCCTCTACAACTGAAGGGTACGTATTAACAGACTCCTCTGCCTGGGAGGGAAACCTCATTGTACGAGGTTGCTGGCTTACCCCACTTACAAAGTTCGGGATGTTAGCGATGATATTAGGCATTTTGAATAATCATCCAACAAAATGTAGAAAGATCGCCTGTCTGAGTTGTTCCTCCACTCTGGAGTGAAGTGACTACAAATGAAGTTCCAGCAGTTTTTGCTGTTACAGCTAATTCACCCAACGCAGTGGACGCATTCACTCCCTGCCTTGTTAAAAGAATTACGCAATCAGCAGTGACTAAAGAATTAGAAATAGTTAAAGTTCCAGCAACTAGCGTTCCTGTCCCACAAGTACTATTAGATCCTTGTTTAATTTTAAGTGCCGTACCTTCTTGAGGCAGAGAAACTGAACCTGTGCTAACTTCAAACCTTGTTAGAAGTGTGCCTCCACTATTAGCTTTAGATACCCTAAGAATAGGTTGTGTGATGTAAGTTTGATTTGTATTCGTGTTTGCCACGTGCACAACAGGTGTGTTCTCATCAGTCGCAACTAATGTAAATTCTGCTGGAGCAGACCCAACATTTCTGCTTTCGCCTACTTTAAGTTTTCTTTGATTTGATCCACCTGTGATAGTAACAATTGAATCATTACTTGAAGACCCCCCACCAAGAATAAGACCACCTCTAAGATGCTCTGTAGGGTATGAAAAACCATAATTAGTTAGATTCCAATTAGTTGATAGTCCGTAGTGACCAAGGCTTAAAGAACTATTATTATTTTTGTGTGTACTTACTCCAAATCCAACATTTTTACCTTCATTGTGCTCATTTAAAACAACTTCATTGTAATTTCCAGTTAGAGAACTTTTGAAAAAATACTCATCAATAACAAGAAAACCAGTTTGTGTAAGCCACTCTCTTGCCCCAATTCTATGGATTTCATTGCTTGGATGCACACCATCTGATACCCAATTATTTTTAACTCTAAAAGACCACCCTCCTGTAGCTTCATTTTTATCAAAGTAGAAAAACCCTCTTTCTCCAGCTATTTTCTTATCAATTGCCCTAAATTGAGGCATTAAGGTGTCGTTTACTTCATTATCTGTAGAACCCACTAGCGTAAATGTTATGTTGGGAAGTGCAGTTGTGAATTTATTAATTAAAGCATTTAATTTTACTTCATAGTCTCCAATAGCTTCTTTTGATTCAAGAATAATATGATCAATCGCTAAATTTTGGACAATTGGAGTGAAAATAGCGGAAGGAACTTGTGCAAGTTGAGCCAAAGTCGCTCCACCTACAGAAAAATTACTATATACAATTCCCCCTCCAAAATCAAATCCATATCCTTGAGATCCACCATCTAAAATTTTAGCACCAATTACAATTGAAGTTCCAGTAAGCCCAACCACTCTGAATTTATAAAAACCCCTTGTTAACGATGTTGTTGCAGAGACTTGGCCAATGGTTGTCGCAGAGTTTGTATTAATTGAAGTTAGCCCAGGAGCGTCTGTCCACGTAACATTATCTGTAGAATATTGAACTTTTAGTGTTCCACCTCCGCTTTGTCCTATTGTATACAAAGTAAAGCTATTAGCCCTTTGAAAACCAACATATCCATTTGAAGAACCAGCTTCCGTTGAAAAATGTCCAATTGAAAGCGTCCCACTAGCTGGAACAGAATAATAAGTCCCTGTTATCCAGTAGTTGTGATTAGCGTCTGAACCTGAATTTCCTGTAAGTGAATACCCAACAGCACCATTTTCAGGGTAGTGCATCAAAGCACTAAAAGATCTCCCCCCAACTCCGTAGGCTTTCATTAAATCTAGTGATATTTCTCCTGGCATCTGATGAGAAACGCTGTCTCCAAGAGAAGCTATGTGTACTTTGTTTTCTGAATTTTGTCTGGATTGTAGCCTAAATATAAGAGGATCAAGAACAGAAGTACCTGCTGTCTGTACAATTGTAGTTTGATTAATAGTTTGATTAATAGTTTGATTATTTGAACCAGTTGAGCCAGTTGAACCTGAAACTGACTCACCAGAAGAAGTGGCAAATGAAGCAAGGCCAAAAGACCTATCTAAAACTCTGCTTACATCATACGAATCAAACATACTATAATCTGCATTTTCTGAATCATACTGAACTGCTTCGCCCCTTGCCCTTGCCTCTTCAACGTTTAAAGCATTAGCAATATCTAATTTTTTGAGAATAACTGCAAGTTCTTTAGCTGTTCGTATGATTGTGTATCTTTGAAATTGCTTAGGGATTGAATCCCAAGGCACTTGTAAAGTAACCGAGGCTCTAATAGAAGATGAAAATAAGGAAGTAGATTTTTTTACATCCCAGAGTTTAGTGCCTCTTACAACGATATTGTGCTTATAATCTAAGTATTTATCGGCATCTACAGACAGAACAGGATAAGGAAGCTGAGAAAGAAGAATCTCACTATTAGAATCAATAGTTAAAATCCTGTTTTGTTCTGTGTTAAAATGCCATCCCTCTGTTTGAACAAGCTTTTCTATTTCATTTAAAAGGCTTTTTGCTGTATATGCTACATCTGAACCAGCTATTTGGGATACAGGAGGTATGTTTAAGTACCTAAGTACTTGATTTATTGCCTTATTGACTGAATCGGCACTTTCAAATGCTTCAACTAAATTTACATTAGGGTTGATTACATTATCTAGACCACTTGCTCCATCCAAAAGAAGTTGTTGCTTTTCACGTTCCAAAGCCAAAAAATCAACAAAAGAAATTCCAAGCTTTCTTAAATTAATTTGAATTGCAGTAGTATTAAAATTACTAGCCCTAGCATCGGTAGATGTTGTAGTACCCTTTGCAATAACAAGGGCTTCCTCTTTTTGAAGAGGATCTAGTGCAAGAAATTCTTTTTCGGTTAGACCTAAACGATTAAACTGAGTCCTATAAGTATCAAAAGTATCAGTTACTGCCGTTGTTTTGTTTTGAATCCTGTTTTGATAGTAAAGCCTACCTTGACGCTCAGTAAGGTTAGTAGCAGAAGCCTGGATTAACTTTAGTTTATCGTCTACAGGAGAGGCAAGGAATACAGACTGATTAATACCAAGGGCATCTAATTCAGTTGAATAATTAGCAAAATTTGAATCTGCCCCAGTTCTTACTTCATATTCTAAAAGATTGGCAAAAGCAAGTTGCTCGTCTACTTCAACTAACTTTGCTTGGGTTTCTTCTGGGCGAGTGCGTACAAGAAAAAGCCTAGAAGCTCTTACTACAATGTAGTTTCTAGCTGGTTCAGGAAGAAGTTCAAAATCAAGAAGAGTTACTACATCTCCAACCAGGTTAGAGGTAAATGTGTAAGAAGCTGTTTTAGCGTTATATAGTTTATTGCCTCTTAGTGTAAGCTTTATCGTTGGAAACGCAGTTTCAGATATGTTAACCCTTATTGTATCCGAGCCTACAGAAATTGTGTTGTCACCTGCCCTAGTAAGAGTTTTATCAATATCAGTATTAAAACTCCATCCACGGCTTTGAAGACTACGATCTACTTCATCTAAGATATTGGAAGCAATCGTTGCACTGGCTGAATCAGAAATATAATCGAGAGAAGTAATCGGGGATTCTCCCACTGAAGAGAGAATTGAATTGATGGCTTGTAATTTAGTTGTAGGGGCTGAAGCCATATAAATGTTCTAGCAAAAAAGAAAAACCTCTGCAAGCCTTGTTTTAACTTAAACTGGAATAAGTAAGTAGTGGGACTAGCCCAACAATTAATATTTTATCCAGAAGCTAAAACAGAGGGCTTGCAGAGGCTTTCTATAAGATACTATTAGCTGGAAGGAACTAAACGCACCGAACATTCGGGGCGAAGAATTCCGTGACCCATAGCATACTTGGAAACGATCAACGTCCCTTGCAAGTCAATCCGATATTCGGACTCAACTGCTAGGTCGAGAAGTTTCAAAGTACCTACTGCGTTCTTGTGGAACACAAGGCCAAGGTGATCAACACCAGAACCAGTGGTAAATGTACCATTGTAAGTGTTGTTTGCACCAGTTACCGCACTAATCGTTCCCTTGGGAAGATTATTGCTCTTGATGATTTTAACACCAGCAAGTTCCATAACCGAGTTCTTGGCAAAGCTACCAAGAGCCGTAGGTTTATCTGGGTTGCCAGCATACTGCACAAGGCGAGCGTAGTTACCTGCACTCAAGACGCAGAAACGTTGTCCGTCATCGGGAACATCGTTCTTGTCTAGGATCACAACGGCATCATAGATCGCTTTTGCAATGTTAGCACCATCGCCAGCAACTCCAGTAGTCGTGGAGGTTGTGCTTGCAACAGCAACTGATCCAGCACCAGCTTTTCCTGGGGCTTTAGCAGAAGCGTCAGACGCAAGGTGGACGAGTTGGGCAATGTTCTGGTCAAATCGTTTCGCCAGTGCACGACCAATCTCTTCGGTGTAGATGGAACGAACATCGTAGTGGTTCATAGCTTCGTCAATCTTAGGAATGAACGTGCTCGACAGGAGCAAGTTATCGATGTTGATTGTACGTTCGTTATGACCAATTGCCGACAGATAAGATCCGTCAGACAGGATGTTGTCACCAGGGGTGTGATATGCAGTGTTAGCAGTTCCAGTAATAGGGAACTGAGCAGATTTGCCACTCTCAATGGTTCGGACAACGTGCAGAGGTTTGAAAACCGCTTCGGTTTCAAAGGTAGTCAGCACTTCGCCAGCAAACTTCTTGAGGAACAAATTTGTGTAGTCTGTTCCAGTGTTGTTCACTAGACCAGCACGTGAGTTAGCAGTAGTAGCCATTTTGTTTTATTCCTTTCGGGTTGTTTAATCAAACGTGTCAAAGCCTATCGGCCTTAACTCATTTTTGATTCGGATACCCGCTTTCTTCTACTCAGTTGTCCCTCCGTAGAGGGGCTGGAGCTTACTTGACTGATCCTACTTTCAAAAACTTATTTAGGCTTATTAGTGGAATTTAACGGACCTGTCAACCATCCTTCTGGTAATTTTATTTCGTTCTGAGACAACTCCCATTCCTTGCCATTCCAGAAGTAAAGCCTTCCCCTTACGTCAGGTCCAATTTTAAACAAAGCGTCACTTTCCTGAACTATTACTACCTTCTTTGCCTCTGATAAAGTCGCACACCCTTGAATTCCACCTATCCCTAACAAAAAGAGGAGGAGGCCCAAGTTCTTCAGCCTTAGGTGGTTTTGAAGCATCTTGAGCCTCCCCTTTTATAATGCGGTATATAACCATTACCAGGGCTTCTAAAATAGCCCCTAGCATTGGTTTATTTCCTATTCTTAAACTTATCCCAAACAGATAAGCCCAATCCAATAGAGGCAACAACACCACCAACAATAGCCTCTGCATCGGATTGAACAACTAGACCCCTGGATACAACAAGAGCACCAAGAGCAGTTAGAATATGCCGAACCAACGATTGAATTACATCTTTAGTCATTTTTAGTATACCTTTCTTTTAGAGAATCTTACTATTTTCTAGCCTACGTTCAACATCTTTTCTGAAGGCTGGATCTGATTTATACCGAGGATCAGACATAGCCCTAGTCATTTCAGCAATGCTACGGAAAGTCTGGGTTGAACCCCTGGTTTGGCTTCCACTAACCAGCTTAGGCTTGTTACCAGAAGCTGATTTGTAACGAGCATACATTCCTTTTACTGCAAAGGAGGCTTGCCGTTGATCCCCTGTATCGAGGATGGAATTATAAGAATCAATCTCATCTTGAGTAAGGTTTTGTGTAGCCCATTCGTGCATTTCCTTGAATCCATCTTGCCCACCAATATCAGTCATTAGGCTTTGCGTACCACGCTCAGCAAGGGCTTTCTGACCTTCAATATAGGCATTAACTACCTGTTTCGGGTAGCCCATATCTTTGAGCTTCTTGAACGAATCATCGCTCAGTTGGCCTTTTTCAGAGTATTCCTTGCTAAAATCAGAGAACTGGTTTTCCCATTGCTGAGCAAACTGGTTATCTTCCTGGTCAGGAGCAATGGGTTGGTCTTTCTGCTGTTGGTCAGCAGGGGCTTCCTCTTGTTGTTGCTGTTGATTAGCACCACCAAGCCGTTTTTCTAAATCACCATAGGATTTAGCCATCTCTTCAGGGCTTTTAAACTTTTCTGGTAACCAACTAGGACGCTCAGCCTGAGCACCTCCCTGCTGTGATTGTTCTACTGGTGCTTCAGAACCAGTTTCATTAGCTGGAATTACTACGCTTTCCATATTCTATGTTCTCCTTTTTATTGTTGTTGTTGCTGTTCCATCTGCTGTTGCATTGCTGTACCCGCTACATCAGATATTCCCTTGATTGTCTGTGGACCTAGTTCCCTTGTCAACTGCAAAGCTTGAGCTTGTTGCTTTTGTGCTTGCATTTCCTCTGCCGACTTAATTAGCCCCTCAATATCAATATTTAATGCGGTTGCTCTGCGTTTAAGATAATCTTCTACGTTTACATATTGAGCAAGTGCCTCTGGACCAAAAATTTGAGCTAAACCAGACAAAAACAAGTCTAACTTACTTAAATCGTTACCTCTTCCAAGAGCTTCGACACCAGTAACAATTAACGGACGAATAAGATTATTTTTAGGAAGCTTAGGAAGAGATTTGTCAGCATTCATCCTATCCATAATCCTATTAACCATAGGAAGCTGAAATTCTTGGCTAAGAATTGAATAAGCACCTCCAAGAGCACTTTCTAGCTCTTGAGCCATATACCTAATCTCTTGAGCAGTTACTCTTTCTGCGTCTCGTTGAATCGAAGTGTTTAACAGGAACGCATAGGATAACCTGGTTTGGATCTCAACCATTACCTCTTTAGCAACCCTAAAATCACCATACTTTTGTAGCTGAAGTGCATTTACGTCTACAACATTACCTGAAACAAATTGACCATTCTTGGCTTCTGAAAGAGAACGTATTTTTGTAGTGCCGTTAGGGTTAACCAGGAACAACACTTTGGAAGCACAAGCAGAACCCTCTACAACGGCTTGGGTAAGGGCTTCTAGTGACCTTAAATCTCCAAGGTATTCTTCAACTAGTCCACGCCCATAATCTTCTCCGTCCACACGGCTAAAACGAAGAGGAATAAATGGGCACTTGTCTTTATCGTAAGTTCCCTCTGAACCAGGGATAATCTGTTTATTTAGCTCTTGGTACACTTTCCATTTTCCATCTTCTAAATGAACACAAGTAAACAAATCTAAATATTTATCGTGATTTTCTTCTTTATACTCCCCATCCTCGTAGCTTTCTTTAGAATTTAATACTTCTTTAGCTTCTTCTGGTAAAGCAGAAGGGGAAATGCTTTCTTTTGTTACAATAGTAATAACGTTACCAGAAGGATCTCTTTTTACAACGTAGTTTGTAAGCCTAAAAACTCGTACTCCACCTTCGTCTGGAAAGTAAAGAAGGCTATTTCCACCTACGATTAGTTGTTTTAAAGCTTCAAAAAAGGGAACTCTAAGAGCACTTGTTTCAATTTCTTTTGTAACTGCATCCTCAACGTCAGACAAAGCTTTTTCAATTTCAGTCTTTAAAGAATCAGAACCACCAAGTTTTTTAAACTTATAGGGATCAATCATTAACCTAAAAAACGAAGAATTTGGAGGAAATAAAGCCAAAAGAAGCTTAGAAGATATGTTGTTAACTCCTCTAGCTCCTATTCCCTGGAAAGGAGTTTCAAAAATATTAGATTTAGATTCTCCATCTGGAGGGAATAACATTGGGATCGTTAACAAAGCACAATCTCTAGCTCGTTGTACGTAAGAAGTGCGTTGCCCTTCTAGCTCATAATATAAAGCAGAAGCTGTTTTCACGGCTTATAGTAAAGGCCAGAACCTAATGTATTCTTGTACAGATTTAAAAGTTGTGTTCTTTGATCATCAATGTTTGGTTTAAAAATACCGATAAAGCTTATGTGTGCTTTCAAACAACCTGAAGTGTTTGGAAGGTACATATTAGAAGAATTCCAATCAAGAGATGTCTGTTGAACTCTAGTTCCAATAGTTAGTCCAGTAAAGTTATTCCTAAATCCATCAAAATAAGTAGTTGAAACAGGATTAATAGCTAATTTGCTTAATGTAGAATTAACGTATAAACCAATATAATTATTAGATGTTTGTTTTGCTCTAGCGGTAATCAAAAAAGGCAAATAACCCTTCATAAGATCTAGCGTATCTATAAAATTTCTTGTGTTAGAATTAGGACCACCTTCAGTATTCAAAATTTTCTGTGCAGTTGAATACTGGTGGTCATAGTTATTGTCTAATGAATTCGAATCTGCATACATACCCCAAGCTCCTCCAACAGAATTTCCAATTCCACCAGTATCTTGAATTTCAAGAAGATTTCCAATCCAGCTTGTATCTGCCATCGAAAGGGTAATATTAAAATTTGGTTGTTCCTCTCCAGTTCCACTAGCGATCATCAATATAGATACATCGTTATTAAAAGTATAATTTGGATAAGGCCCAAGAAAAAGTGCACCACTGCTAGAAGTTCCATTTCCTGTTCGTATTCCTAAATCACCTCTGTCTGAAAAACCATTTCCATTATAAAATTTGTAAGGAAGCAAGCCAGCAGAAAAACCTCCGAATGTATTAAACTGCGTTCCAGTTGCTATGTTTTGTCCGTTTCTAAAAGCACAGCAAACACTTCTATCCCAAATTCCTAAAGATTTTAATCCTAAAATAAAATCGTTTATGCTTTTTCTTGGGTCAATAGTTGTAGTAGAAACAGAGGCTAATGTGCTGTCGTATGTTGGTAAAGAATATGAACTTGGAATTGAATTTTGAACAATGTAATTAGAAGCATCAAAATCGTACCCTTGAAGTTTATTCAAAGTACCAAGAGATAAACCTGAACCAAGGCTAGGCATATTGTACCTTTAGCCTGTTAGATTCCAAAATAGGCAACTACAATCCCTGAGTGAATTCTAATTTCTGTGAAGTTGCCATACAAACAGATACCAGCACCAATTGTAGGAGCACTTCCAGCCGTAGTGTTTGCAAGGGAATCGCCAGTAGTATTGCCAATTGTGTTTGTAAGCGTATGAAACTTTGCATCATTAATAACTTGAATTACATTCCAAAAGCGTCCAGTTGGGGCAGTAATCGAAGTGCCAGTTGTTGAGCGTACAACGCAACCAGCTTGGCCAAGAGCTACAGCAGAATAGGTACTCATATGTTATATACTCTCAATAATACAAACCGCTGTCAAGCCCTTGATCTTGGTAATCGTTTGAATCAACGCCAGGATCACGATTTATCTTAAATAACGAAGTGCCAGACACATTTTTAGCTGTACCATCTGTAACATTTGAGGTATCAACATTAGCTGGGGCTACTCCAGAATTCATCAATGTAGGCATAGGAGCAGGGATAGGAGCTAAGGGAGCATCTTTATAAATTACTTGAGGTTGTTGACTTCCACCTCCACCACCACCGAATAAACACATATTATTAGTTTCCTTTTCTTTTGTTATCGCATTCTATTCAACCCTGAATTGGCAGAGTTGATAGCGAATTGCGACATTCCACCTGAATAGCCTCTATTACGCCCAAGTCCAGAATTATTTTGCTGGGCACGCCAGGAATTATTGACAACGCCACCAGTTGCTCCTGGTTGGCCTCCTGTTGCCCCTACGGCTCTAGGACGAGTAATGATGATTGGGGGCTGATTTGCTTGATTTCTCTGACGAGCAAGATCTCGATTCATAGCATCACGGACGCTTACACGAAAGCCTTCACCCATATGGACAAGACTACGCATTTGATCGTGAGCCTCAGTATATCCACTGGCAGTAGGATGAGCAAAACCCCTGGTAAAAGTCCTGTTGTTAGCCATTGTATCAAAGTTACGAAAAGCATTAACAGCTACAGGATTGTTTCTTGAAATTTGAGGTCCAGAATAAGCGACCCTAGAAACTGGCAAAGTGTGTGGTCTAGAAATAAAGCTGACTCCAACAGGCCGAAAAACAGCCCTTGAACCAGCAATCGATGCCATTGACATTCCCATATATTTATTCTTTACTTAAAATTGTTTCGTTTTGTTCCTCGTAAGCTTTTTTCATTAGACGAACAATCTGTCTTTGTCCAGCATAAAACCAAATTTCTTTTTCAGTCATTGTTAATTCTGGACACTTTTCGGGACACCTTTCCTCAAGAGCATCTACAAGTGCTTTACTAATAGGTGGAAATGACTGGTTATCAATCGACATAAAATTTACTTTGGTAGATCGTTTAGCTCTTTAGGAAGCTTTCCTAGCTCAATTTTATGGCTTGTCTCAATCATAGCAAGCACATTCCACGCACAAGCTACATCGTGACGTTCATCTCTATGCCCTTCAAGATGCCTAAACAGGTGTCTTAAAGCTGAGTCCATATATCTAGAAAGAGGCTGGCCTAGCTCCCAATTACGCTCAGCATACTTAATTGCACCTTCCTCAAGTTGCCTTGCAACAAGGTGGATTGCGTGAGGCATAAGCAAGTCATATCTGCCCTTCTTATCCCTGCTGTCCCTTACTGAACCAGATTTAAAATTCTGTCTTTTACCAGAATCTTTAACTACTACTTCTTTTGTTGCATCCATCTTTCTTCCTCCTTTTGAAGCTCAATAACTACCCAATAAGTAGGCACATTAGAATATTGAGTTGGCTCATCTTGAGTTACTATTGGTTGTTCAGAGCACCCAACAAAAACAAAACAAAGCAGTATTAGCAGTAGTTTCATACTTCTATAGATAGCACTGGAATTCCACATTCCCTAGCTACCAGTGCCTCAAGCAAAGCACCAGCACTTTGTTCAAATCCTGGTAGAAAGTAAATGTAATCGCAAAACAAAAGTTTCTGTAGGTCTAGCTTAAGGTAAGAGGCTCTTGAATGTCCCTTAGCCCTATTAAAGTTATTAGCAGGGTTAACAGGAATATATCCAAGTTCAAATAAAACGTCTTCTTTTGCGTCAAATAAAGGATAATTAAGGTCTGGTAATCCAGTCATTGGACCAGAAATATATACTTTTTTACCTTTACCTTTGGATGTCTTTAATTTGAACTTTGCCATAACTTTACCTTTCCTGTCTTCCTGTCGTACTCTCCTTTTCTTAATATCCTTGCTAGTCGTGCCTGAACAAGAGCTTCTTCCTCACCAAGCCCAGCCTTTTTAAAAGCCTTCTTAACTGCATCCCACATTGAATCAATACTGGTTAACCCTTCAAGAATTTTCTCAGCTTTCTTTGGTCCAACTCCAGGGCATCCAGAATAGTTATCTGCAATGTCTCCAGTAAGCACCTGCATCATAAAAGCCTTGTCTGCCTCTTCTTCTGTGATAGCGAGAATACCATCGTCTGGCCTGTTCCAGTTGTAGTACTTGCTAGGAACGCTTTTAAAGTCCTTGTCAAGGGAAACAATAATGCCACCATTCTCACAAGAAAGGATTGAAAGCACATCGTCTGCTTCAATGTTGGGAAAGTGAATAGCTTTGTACGTGTAGATTAAATGCTCCCTAACTGCCCCAAGAGCTACAGGCTTTCTCATCTTTTTCCTGTGCTCTTTGTAGGATGGATGAACATCCTTTCTAAAATTCTTAGAATCGCTCACGGCAATAACCACAACATCTGCCTTAAGCGTGTGCTTTAGCTCATCAAGAAATACATCGGTACGTTTTTGTGCTTCCCTAACATCAGCGTGGAGCGTCCAGAAATCATCCCCCCAATCAGTAGATTGTTCTGCTAAAAACGATTGCTGGTAGGCTACAATATCCCCATCAATATATATTGTTGTGCTCATAGGTATGTTAATTTCTTAAGCTCCCTAATTTTCTGATCAATTTCTGCTCTTTTTCTAGGATTCTTTGTATTATAGTACTTGAGGCATAGTTCCGCTTGACGCTTTTTTTCACGCAAAAAAGGGAGTAGTGTTTGGATAACCAGGTGTGCGGTTTCAGAGAAGACTCGCCAACGAAAAGAGGGTCGAGTGTTCTTCTTTTTCCGATCATATCTAGTAAAATGTCCTCCGAACAATTGAGAATACCTATGGATAATCTTTGGATAACAAGCTTCCACTGACACCATAAGCGTTGAGCCGTTGATAATAGCAATGCACCCTTCTCCATCGGTGTAACCAGCAAGGTAGGCAATTTCATTTTGAGATATAGACCTAAACTTTAGTGAGTTTCTGCCCAATTTTTTCCCAGCCTGAACTCTCCTGTTAGTGGGCATTTGAAATTAAAGAGTTGTCCAGAATCTTCGATTGACTTAACGGCTATTTTGCCAACTTCTTCCGCAATATCTTCCCTGCACTCAAGTTGCATTTCATCGTGGATGTGAGCTACTAAAGCATAGTCAGTACCAAAAACAAAGTCTAATTTTTGTAGTTTTTCCAGTAATAATATCGTTGACATTTTCATCACTAAAGCACCTGCACTCTGGAGGAGAGTGTTTAGTGCGGAGTGACTACTGCGAATCTGAAGCTTTCTACCATCTAAACCATTAAGAAAGCCCTTTACTTTAAGGGTATAGTCTATAGATTCCTTAAGCCTTTTAAGAGCAGGAGTCTTGTCTAAAAACTCTCGTTTAATCCGTCTTCCTTCTTCTTGTCCTTTTCCGATAATGTTACCGATTTTTTCATCCCCTGCCCCATAAAGGAATGCGTAGATGAATGTCTTCGCAGAGTCCCTCGTTGGCAATCCAGCGGAAGCTTGATTAACGGAGTGGATATCCCCTTGTATGATGTCTTTTGTGTAAGCTCCTCCATCGTATCTAGCCAAATAGTGGGCGAGACAGCGTAGCTCCAACCCTGAAGCGTCTGCCCCAACCAACGTTTTGCCTTCTCCAGCAACGAATAATTCTCTACATTCTTTTCCATATTCAGATCCTACTCTAGGTACTTGGGCTATGTTTGGTTTAGAATGAGTACAACGTCCAGTGATTGCACCATTCGTATTTACTCTGCCGTGAATACGTCCACCTGGCTTAACCATTTTTAACCAAGCTTCATTACCCTCGGCAAGTTGGCCTATTCTCTTTTGGAGAAGCAGGTATTCTAAGAGGGGTTTTGCCTCTGCATAGCCCAAATTCGCAAGAACTTGAAGCACCGCTTCATCCACTTTCGGCTTTCCATCGGGAGTAAATTCTTGTGGTTTCCATCCGTACTTCTTTTTGAACCTTTCCGCAATTTCTTCCCTGCTCCCAGGGTTGAATGGGATCGTTTTTTCTTTTTGTTTTCCATCTTTGATTAGGCTTAGCCCCTCCTTTTGAGTTTTGTTGTTTTCTTTTGCCCAACGTTTAGCCTCTTCTGAGGCTTCCGCTTTGCTGGCAAAAACTTTATCACCAAAGTGATAAGCCCTAGATTTCATCTTTTCAATGGTAGGGCTAAACACCTTCTGAAGCTCAGCTTGTAGCTCAACCCTACGCTTAGCCATTTTAACATAAAGTTCTTCAGCCTTTTTCTTGTCAAAGGCAAACCCATTTCTTTCTTGAAGTAAAATAGCCTGAAAGAATTTATGCTCTAACTCAACAGCCATATCAGAGTAGTTCTTAAGCTTTATGTTCTCCCAAAGCTTTTTTGTTACCTCTACGTCCTTTGCACAATAATCTTCCATCTCCTGTGACCAGTTAGCAAAGTCGTTGGTATCCTTAAAGTCACCCTTTCTCAAGCCAATCCGATAACCCCAAGCTTTAAGGCTATGCGATCCAATTAGGTTCTTAGGAAACCAAGCATTCTTTCGAGCAAACCCAAAGTCTCTCTCTCGAAGGTCTGACCAGATAAGGCGAGTACAAACAAGAGTATCCCTAAGAGAAGCCTGTGGATAAACAGCGAATAACTTGTGAATTACTGGAATGTCAAAGCCCACAATATTATGCCCAACCAGAATATACTCATCCTTGCTTGCGTTAACTAAACGATCTACTCCCTCACGGATAGGCTTGCAATTAGGCTCATTGTTGTACCTAGTAGTCTCACCTGTTTTGGTGTCGTGAATGACAAGGCAATGGATTACCTTTGTTTCGTCAAGCAAGCCATCCGACTCAATATCAAATATAAGTTCGTTCATTTCTTTTTCTCCTCCACCTTGCGATTAGTGTAACAATTTGTCGTTTCTCTTGCAATCAATAATGCCGTGTCAACTTGCGTTTTTATAATCCTTAACTTTATGGCTTGGCAATGGTCAGAGTTATCCTTCATCTTTGCCAAATTTTGGCTTGCTCTTTCAAGCAGGTCTATTGCCCATTGTGTGCTACTTCTAATTGATTTAATCTTCATTGTAATTCCTCTGGTAGGTCAACTGGAGGTTCACCCATATCAGTAAGCCTCCCTCGTTGGGCATCGTACTCTAGGTAAGAGGCAATGCCTGTTTCCCCTGTAAAGCGATTCTTTAGGATTCGAACAATTGTTCTGTTCCTTGTGGTATCGTCTTGCTGGTTACGTTCCAGCCCTAGCACCATATCGCTTAATTGAGCTATTCCAGCAGATCCACGGAGTTGGCTAAGTGAAGTAGTAGCCCCTTCTTCGTGTCCCCTGCCTTCTGGACGCTTTAAATGGGATACAATAATCATACCTACCTTTAATTCCTCAACTAGGGAGCGTAGCTTAGTCATTGTGTTATCAATAAGCCTCCGTTCATCTCCATCTCCCATTCCAGAAACAACTATGCTTAAGTGGTCTAGGATAATCCAACCGCACCCACAACCCTTAGCCATATACCGAATCCTGTTCATAAGGTTGTTTGAATCCATCGAACCAAAATGGTCGTAGGTAAAGAACTTTCCAGAAGCTAAGCAAGAATCAAAAGCTTCCTTAAGCTCTTTCTCATTTACGTCCTTGCGTAGGTGAAGTGGGGTGGACATCTCAATCCCCAGGATGCCTAAAGTTGTCCTACGTACCGATTCCTCAAGAGCTATGTAGCCTACGCTTTGACCATTCCGCAGTAGATGATGGCTTAGCTCCCTACAGAATTGACTCTTACCTATGCCTGACCCAGCGGTGATAGTTACAAGCTCACCCTTACGCAAGCCGTGTGTCATTTTAGTAAGCCCCTCGTAGGGGTAAGGAACTGCTTCCTGTAGGTCAATCTTGGTTATGTAATCCCAAAGATCGTTGCCACCTACGATACCATCTGGACGATATTCCTTAGCCCTCCACATTGCATCGATAACCTCTGTACCCTTACCAGCAACAAGCATATCATTCGCATCCTTCATAGGAAGGTAAGCAATCCTTGCCTTATTGGGAGAGAGCAAAGCACAACATTCTTTAGAAGCCTTTATACCTGGCTCATCGTTATCAAACATAAACACCACAACCTCAAATTGCTCTAGCCATTCAAGATTCTTGGCTACTGCCTTAAGAGCACCTTGAGCACCATTAGGCACTGAGACTACTGGCCATTTGTTCTGGTGGAGTTGGCTTACTGAAAGAGCATCAATCTCCCCTTCAGTGATTGTGACCATCTTAAAGTTACCCTTCCATAGGTGCATCCCATATAGCCCCATCCTGTTGGCATCCCCAAGAATCT
>Ga0209087_1000167_pt1 | contig 41599 bp, 33 predicted proteins | sample S_130805_EF_Meta_FD_187321 | JGI IMG/M metagenome (GOLD analysis project Ga0209087, IMG submission 187321) | Freshwater microbial communities from Lake Simoncouche, Canada to study carbon cycling - S_130805_EF_MetaG (SPAdes) (version 2) | ecosystem: Environmental > Aquatic > Freshwater > Lake ... | reverse complement strand
GGTCGCCGACCAGGAGCAGCTCGGCTACATCGCGCGCTCACCAAAGTGGGCGATCGCCTACAAGTTCCCTCCAGAGCAGGTGACAACACGACTTCTTGGCATCAGCGTGGAGGTTGGCCGCACCGGCTACCTCACGCCAGTGGCAGAGATGGAGCCGGTCTTAGTGGCCGGCTCAACGGTGCGTCGTGCCACGCTGCACAACATCGATGAGATTCGCCGCAAGGATGTTCGCGTGGGAGACATCGTCGTGCTGCAGAAGGCGGGCGATGTGATCCCTGAGGTGGTGCGTGGGCTTTCCGAACGCCGCACCTCGCCACTCCCTGAGTTCACCATGCCGACGCGCTGCCCATCATGCAGCGCTGAAGTGGTGCGTGACGAGGTGCGCCATCGCTGTCCGAACCGCGCCTGCCCAGCGCAGAACTTCGAGACGCTGCGCTATGCGGTTGGCCGTGGTGCGCTCGATCTCGAGGGCGTCGGCGAGAAGTTGCTCGCGCAGCTCGTTGAGCGCGGCGTGGTTCGCCGCCTCGGCGATCTCTATCGCCTGACCGCCGAACAGCTTGACGGGCTGGACCGCATGGGGAGCCTCAGTGAAGGGTCTCGCCGCGAGGGGCCGAATCGAATCAACAACGTTCTCGGCATGATCGAGGTGCGACGGAGCCGCGAACTGTGGCGCGTTCTTGTTGCGCTCGGTATACGACATGTTGGTGAGGCGACTGCGAAAGATCTCGCAGCTGAGCTGCAGCGTCGTGTTCCTCCGACCAGTGGAGCAGCGTGGGGCCGCGCCGTGCTCGCTGACCTGCGCTCAATGACTGCCGACGAGCTCACCGCTATCGGAGGGGTTGGGGCGGTGGTTGCCAAGAGCATCGTCGCCGCGTTCACTACTGGCCTGGCGGGCGAATCACTCGAAGACCTGTTTGACGCGGGGCTCATCGCCGTCCCCGCTGCGGTCACGCCGGCTGTGGCGGGTGGCCCGCTCGCAGGGCAGGTGGTGGTGGTGACGGGAACCCTCGCGGCAACGGGCTGGAGTCGTCGCGAGGCGCAGGATCGCATCGCTGCGGCGGGGGGTACGGTCGCTGATGCGGTGACCGCAAAGACAACAATGCTTGTGGCGGGGGAGAAGGCGGGCTCCAAGAAGGCCGCCGCTGAGAAGTTGGGTATTGCGATCGTTGATGAGGCGGGCTTCGTCGCGCTCCTAGGGGGTTGAGCCGTCGGGCGGGTAGGATTCACGTATGAGTGATCTGACCCGTGCCGAAGTAGAACGCGTCGCCGCGCTGGCACGCCTCGGCCTCACCAGCGACGAGTTGGGGAAGCTCCAGGGCGACCTGAACCTGATCCTTGAGCAGTGGGCCCACCTCGCCGACGTCGACACGTCGAGCGTGCCGCCGAGCGCACAGACGATCGTGCAGGCGATGCCGCTGCGTGACGACACCGCTGAGCCATCTCTCCCCGTTGACGACGCCCTACAGAACGCACCGGCCCGAAGCGGCGACTTTGTGCGCGTGCAGGCGATCCTCTCTGAGGAGGCCGACGGATGAGCGGGGAGAGCCTGCGCCGCGCAACCGCAACGGAGCTGCGCGCCGCCTTCCAATCGGGCGCCGCAACCTCGCGCGCCGTCACTGACGAGCTCTTTGCCGCGATTGAACGTGAAGACGGAGTTCTTGGCGCTTGGCTGCACCTGCGACACGAAGAGGCGCGTGCTGAGGCCGATCGCGCCGATGCGCGCTATGCGACCGCACGTGCCGCTGGCCCCGCGGCGCTCAACGCACTCCCGCCACTCCTCGGCGTCCCCGTCGCGTTGAAGGATCTCGTCAACCTCACCGGCACACCCACCACTGCGGGCTCGCGAATCCTCGAGGGCTACATCAGCCCGTACGACGCCACGATCGCTGCCCGCTTGAAAGAGGCGGGTGCGGTGATTCTTGGCAAGACCAACATGGACGAGTTCGCTATGGGCTCATCAACAGAGTTCTCGGCATATAAGAAGACGGTGAACCCGTGGGCGGTCGACCGCGTCCCTGGTGGTTCGTCGGGCGGATCCTCCGCCGCTGTTGCCGCGTTCCACGCCCCGCTCTCCATCGGCACCGATACGGGCGGCTCCATTCGTCAGCCGGCAAGCCTTACCGGCATCGTCGGCATGAAGCCGACCTACGGTCGCGTCTCGCGCTACGGCATCGTCGCGTTCGCATCGTCGCTGGATCAGGTCGGACCATTTGCGCGCACGGCGCAGGACGCAGCACTTCTGCTGCACGCGATCGCTGGTGCCGATGCGCATGACGCCACCAGCTCGCGCAGTCCCATTGATGCGGCGCTGCTGAACCTTCCGAGCGGCGATGCTGCGGCCTCTGCCATTCGCGGCAAGCGGTTCGCCCTGCCGAAGGAGTACTTCGTTGCTGGCATGGAGGCTGGCGTAGAGCGAGCTGTTCGTGATGCGGTTGCGGCGCTTGAAGCTGCGGGCGGCATCGTCGAAGAGGTGAGCCTCCCAACGACCGAGCATGCGCTTGCGACCTACTACATCGTTGCGCCAGCAGAAGCGTCGGCGAACCTGGCCCGCTACGACGGCATTCGCTACGGCGCATCAAAGCATGGCGGTGGGGACCTGCTCAACGGGTACCTCGAGACCCGCGGTCGCGGCTTCGGCCCTGAGGTGCGCCGCCGCATCATGCTTGGCACCTACGCGCTCTCTGCGGGCTACTACGACGCCTATTACGTGAAGGCACAGAAGGTGCGCACCCTGATCGCGCGCGACTTTGATCGCATCTGGGCGGCGGGCTTCGACGCCATCGTTGCGCCGACGAGCCCACAGGTCGCCTGGAAGTTCGGCGCCAAGATGAGCGATCCGGTCTCCATGTATCTCGCCGATGCCTGCACACTCCCAGCAAACATGGCGGGCCTCCCAGGGGTGAGCATTCCGTGCGGCCTCTCTGAGAACCTGCCGGTAGGCCTGCAGCTGATCGGCAAGCCATGGTCCGAGGCTGAACTCCTCAGCATCTCGGCCGGGTACGAGGCGCTCACGGCAACAGCGGCGTGGCGCACGGTGGCGCCGCATGATCTGACCAAGCTCGGTGGAGGTGCAGCGTGAGCGACTTCGCGAAGCGCGCACTCGCTGACCGCGTCCACGCGGTGCCGCCGTCCGGCATCCGACGCTTCTTTGACATCGCCGCAACGATGAGCGACGTGATCAGCCTCGGCGTAGGGGAGCCCGACTTCGACACGCCACCGCACATCATTGAGGCCGCTGTGGCAAGCCTGCGCGCTGGTCGTACGCACTACACCTCGAACCTCGGCACGATCGAGCTTCGCCGCGCCATTGCCGCGAAGATTCAGGAGCGCTCGGGAGTGAGCTACGACCCTGAGAGCGAGATCATCGTGACGGTCGGTGCCTCAGAGGCGGTCGACCTTGCCGTTCGCGGCACCATCGGTGCGGGCGATTTCATTGTGCTGCCAGAGCCGTCGTATGTTGCCTACCTCCCCGCTGTCGTCTTTGCGGGCGGCACCGTCGTTCCAGTGGCGACGAGTGCAAGTGATAACTGGCGCCTCCACGCTGAGGCGGTTGATGCGGCGGCGGTTGGTGCGAAGGCCCTCTTTCTCGGGTATCCGGCGAATCCAACGGGGGCCACCCTCGACGAGCCAACCCGCGAGGCGCTCGCCAAGATCGCCGTCGCACGCGACCTGGTGGTAATCAGCGACGAGATCTATGACCGACTCGTCTACGAAGGACCGGGGCACCGCGCCATCTCCTCCTACCCGGGGATGCGTGAGCGCACCATCCTGATCGGCGGCTTCTCGAAGTCCTACGCCATGACGGGGTGGCGTGTCGGCTTCCTCTGTGCGCCAAAGGAGATCGTTGCGGGTCTGGTCAAGATTCACCAGTACGCGATCATGAGCGCCCCAACGATTGCGCAGGATGCAGCCCTCGAAGCGCTCATCCACGGTGAGCCAGCGCTCGGAAGAGATGCGGCCGCGTACGCGCGACGCCGCACCATCGTGCTTGATGGCCTCGCCGCACTCAACCTGCCGACCGGCGCACCGCAGGGGGCCTTCTACGCCTTCCCCGACATTCGCTCGACGGGACTCACCGACGAGCAGTTCGCCGAGCAGCTCCTCACCGAAGAGCGCGTCGCGGTGATTCCGGGATCCTCGTTCGGTGCGAGCGGCGTTGGCCACGTGCGTATCTGCTACGCCACCTCAGAAGACAATTTGCGTGAGGCGCTCGTGCGCATCGGTCGGTTCGTTTCCAAGGCACGCGGGGTGGCGGTATGACCTGGCACGCGGTGATTGGTATTGAGGTGCACGTGCAGCTGCGCACCGTCACAAAGATGTTCTGCCCCTGCGCGATTCCAGCCGAGGGCGACCTTCCAAATAGCAAAACCTGCCCAACCTGCCTCGGCCTCCCCGGTGCACTCCCGGTGCCAAACAAGGCGGCAATCGAGAAGGTGCTTGCCGTTGGTGCCGCGATTGGTGCCGCCGCGCCGGCGACCACGATCTGGGATCGCAAGAACTACTTCTATCCAGACCTCCCGAAGGGGTACCAGATCAGCCAGCTCGACTTCCCGCTCGCTGAGCACGGCACCATTGAGGTAACCACCAGCGCGGGAACGAGCCGCGTGCGCATTCGTCGCGCGCATCTCGAAGAGGACACAGCTCGACTACGCCACGAGAAGGGGAGTGATGGGAAGCGCTCCAGCCTCATCGACTACAACCGCTCTGGTGTCGCACTCCTTGAGATCGTGACCGAGCCAGACATTCGTGACGCTGAGACGGCCCGCCGGTACGCCGAAGAGCTTCGACTCTTGCTGCGCACGATCGGTGCCGCCGACGCCGAGATGGAGAACGGGCAGATGCGCGTCGAGGCGAACGTGTCGATCCGTCCAAGCGAGGATGCACCGTTTGGCACGCGCACCGAGGTGAAGAACATGAACTCCTTCCGCTCGGTCGAGAAGGCAATCGCCTTTGAGATTGCGCGGCAGGCCGAAGTCCTTGAGTCGGGCGGCACGATCACGCAAGAGACGCGCGGCTGGGATGAGTCGAGCGAGACGACTTACACGATGCGGGCGAAAGAGAATTCGCACGACTATCGCTACTTCCCTGAGCCTGACCTGCCACCACTCGCCATTGATCCAGCCTGGCTGGCGGGCATCGTTGCGAGCATCCCCGAGATCCCTTCCGCGCGACGAGCGCGCTATGTGGAGCAGCTTGCACTCTCCGAATACGATGCCGCCGTCTTGGTTGGTGAGCCGCGTGCTGCAGCACTCTTCGAGGCGGCACGCGCTGCAGATGCAACGATTGATGCGAAGACGCTCGCCAACTGGGTGACGGGCGAGTATCTCCGAGCGGCAAATGAGGGGGCTGCGGAGCCGGATTCGGTCCAGTTCGCCGCGCTGATCGGTTCTGTCTCGCGCAAGGAGATCAACGGCACCACAGGGAAAGAACTCTTTGCCGAGCTCCTCGGCGGCAGCTTCGATGTGCGCGCGGCGATCAGTGAGCGCGGCCTCGGGCAGATTAGCGACGATGGTGCACTCAAGAAACTCGCCAGCGAGGTGCTTGCGGCGAATCCGCAGGCGCTCGCCGACTGGAAGGCGGGGAAGCAGCAGGCGATCGGATTCTTGGTTGGCCAGGCGATGAAGGCGAGCAAGGGGCGTGGTGACGCTGCCCAACTTGGAGCCGTCTTCAAGACCCTGCTGGACGCTTAAGTGCTCGACCTCGTTCGCCTCTTCGTGGGCGGCATCGGCATCGCAGGATTTGTCTATCTCGCACTTCGACTCCCGCCGCTCCTTCGAGCGCGAACGGAGTGGGCGAATCGCGTCGGCGCTGCAACGCGCTATGAGGCGTGGCGCGGCACCCCAGGGAGCGGCCCCGATCTTGCTGATCGTCTCGAGGGCGAGCTCATCAACAATCGGCTCCGCAGGCTTGCTGGTGTTGGCGCTGCCTCAATTGCTGGGGTGCTACTCGCCCTCTTCGCCTAAGGCGATCGCCGTACGTTATCGGCTCGGCCCGGTGATCCCGAGGCGTGGAATCTCAATAGCCGGGCAACGGTCTTGTACAAAGTCCATGCCAGCCTCAGCTGCGATCTTCAAAGCGGCAGGGCTAATCACGCCGAGCTGCAGCCAGAGGCCGCCAGCGCCAATCGCGACGGCATCACGCGCAACCTCTTCGCACTCCTCTGAGCGCCGAAAGACATCAACGAGATCGATCCGCTCGCCAGCCGGGAGTGAGGCGGCAGCGGCACGGAGCGTTGGGAAGCAGGGGAGACCCGCCACCCCGTCGCGCAGCGCTTCGGGCATTGGGTTGATTGGGAGGATCTGCCAGCCGGCTGCGGCGAGTGTGCGCAGGACGCCGTGGGAGGGGCGGTCTGGGCGGGGGGAGGCGCCGACGATCGCGATGGTGCGACTCTCCGTCAGCATGCGGCGCATGAGCGCGTCTGCTGCGGCGGGATCTGGGGCGCCCCCCTCGGCGGCCTCTATGGCTGCCCGTAGTCGTGCGCGTTCCTGCTCATCCATGGGGGGATAGTACGCCGATCGCTAGACTGCCCCACGTGAGCGCCAAGACTGATTTCACGCACCTCCACGTCCACAGCGAGTTCAGCCTGCTCGACGGCATGAGCAACCTGGAGGCGCTGCTGGAGGAGACGAAGCGCCTCGGGATGGACTCCATCGCCCTCACCGATCATGGGGCCCTCTACGGCTCGGTCCAGTTCGTTCAGGCGGCGAAGAAGCATGGGATTAAGCCAATCATCGGCGTCGAGACCTATGTCGCTCGCCGTGGCATGCGCGACAAAGAGGGGAAGGCCGACCAGCAGCCGTTCCATCTCATCGCCCTCGCGACCAGCGGAACGGGCTATCGCAACCTCTGCCGGATCGTCACCGACGCACATCTCGAAGGGCTCTACTACAAGCCACGTACCGACCACGACCATCTCGCACGGCACGCTGAGGGTCTGGTCGGGCTCTCGGGATGCTTGAACGGCGAGATCGCACGTGCGCTGGAGGTGGATGACTGGGAGCATGCGCGCGCCCTCGCTGGGAAGTACGGCGAAATCTTTGGGAAGGGGCGCTTCTTCCTCGAAGTGCAAGACCACGGCCTCCCCGAGCAGCGTCGCCTGAACGAGCAACTCTTCCGCCTCGCCCCCGAAGTGGGCCTGCCGCTCGTGTTGACGAACGACCTGCACTACGTGCGCGCCGATCAGCGCGACGCACACGATGTGCTCCTCTGCATCGGTACGGCGAGCAACCTTGAGACGCCAGGTCGCATGAAGTTTGGATCCGGAGATTTCTACCTGAAGTCGCCAGAGCAGATGGCGGCCCTCTTCCCCGATCGCCCCGAGCTGCTGAAGAACACGCGCCTCATCGCTGAGATGGTGGACTTCAACCTCGAGCTCGGCACAACGCGCGTCCCGGACATTGAGGTGCCGGCGGGAGAGAACGTCGAGAGCTGGCTGACGAAAGAGGCCGAACGAGGGCTTGTGCGCCGGTTTGGCACGCCAAGCGATGCGGCGCGTGCGCGGCTCGAGTACGAGCTAAACGTGATCATCAAGATGGGGTACGCCGCCTACTTCCTCATCGTGGCCGACTTCGTGCGCTTTGCGCGAGAGCAGGGGATCGCCACCACCTGCCGAGGGAGTGCCCCTGGGTCGATCGTGACGTACGCGCTCGGCATCACTCCCGTCGACCCGCTGCACTACGAACTGCCGTTTGAGCGGTTCCTGAACGAAGACCGCGTCACTATGCCCGATATTGACATCGACTTTGAAGATGGTCGCCGTGACGAGGTGATCCGTTACGTCTCACAAAAGTATGGCGAAGATCGTGTTGCGCAGATCATCACCTTCGGCACGATGGCGGCGCGCGCCTCGATCCGCGACGTCGGGCGCGTGCTTGGGAAGAGCTACAGCGAAGTTGACCGCATCGCGAAGTCCGTGCCCGCCCTCCTGAACATCAGCCTCGAGGACGCGCGCAAATCGCCTGAGTTCGCCGCCTACGCCGACGGCACGGAGTACGGGCAACTAATTGGTCTTGCTGAGCAGCTTGAGGGGGTGGTGAGAAACGCCTCTACCCATGCGGCGGGGGTCGTGATTAGTCGCGAGCCGCTGACGGAGATCATGGCTCTCCAGCGTGCGACGAACTCCGAGGGGGTCATGACGCAGATTGAGATGCACGGTGTAGAGGCGCTTGGCCTCCTAAAGTTTGACTTCCTCGGTCTGGCGAACCTCACCATTCTGCGCACTGCGGTTGATCGCATTCGAGAGACGCGTGGCATTGAGATTGACCTTGACACCATTCCTCTGGATGACGCGAAGACGTTTTCGCTCCTCGCCTCGGGCGAAACCACCGGCGTCTTCCAGCTTGAGTCACCTGGCATGCGTCGATACATCAAGGAGCTCCGCCCAACGAGCGTCTACGACCTGGCCGCCATGGTCGCGCTCTATCGCCCTGGACCGATGGCGAACATTCCGACCTACATCCGCCGCAAGCACGGCCAGGAGGCGGTGACCTATCTGCACCCACTCCTTGAGCCGTTCCTCAAGCGAACCTACGGGGTCTTCGTCTACCAAGAGGACATCATGGCCGCCGCTTCAGCACTCGGCGGCTTCTCGGGGCCAAAGGCCGACACTCTGGGGTACGCGGTGCGCAAGAAGAAAGAGGATGTTCTCGCCGGTTTGAAGCAAGAGTTCATTACGAGTGCCGCCGAGCGCGGGGTTGCCCGCTCCACGATCGAAAAGGTCTTTGAGGCCTTTGAGCCGTTCGCAAACTATGGATTCAATAAGGCACACGCCACCTGCTACGGCCTGATCGCGTATCAAACGGCGTATCTCAAGGCGAACTACACCGTGGAGTACATGACCAGCGTTCTCAATGCATTCCGCAGCAAAGAGGAGAAGGTCGCCGCGGCGATCGCAGAGTGCCGCCGCCTCGGCATTCCGGTGCTTCCCCCAGATGTGGACTTCTCAAATCTCGACTTTGAGCCAGAGGGGGAGGCGATCCGCTTCGGCCTCTTAGGGATCAAGAATGTTGGCGCCACTGCCGCCGAGTCCATCGTTGCGGCGCGTGAGGCGGGGGAGCAGGTGGCCTCCCTGCAGGAGTTTTGTGAGCGGATTGATCTCCGCCTCGCGAACAAACGTGTCCTTGAAGCGCTGGCGAAGGTTGGAGCGCTCCGTCGCTTCGGACATCCAGCGCAGATCCTGCTCGCCCTTGATGACGCGATCTCGGGCGGCTCCAGTGCGCAGCGCGAGCGCGCGGCTGGGCAGGTCGGGCTCTTTGACGCGATGCCCGAGCTTGCCGGGGCCGGGATCCCCGCACTTCCGAGCGTCACAGAGGCCTCAACACGCGAACGGCTGCGCTGGGAGCGTGAGCTAATGGGCGTCTATTTGAGCGATCACCCAATGAACGCGCTTGCGCCAGCGATGCAGCCGTACGTGGGCACCTTTGTTGGCGATTTTAGTGATGAGTCGTTCCGCGATGAGACGGCAAGCCTCGGCGCCATTGTTTTGAGCATTCGCCAGATGGTCACCAAGAAGGGTGCCTCCATGGCGATCGTCACCGTGGAGGATCTCACCGGGAGCATGGAGGTCGTGGTCTTCCCACAGGTGTGGGAGTCGACGAAGAGCTCCTGGATTGAGGGCGAGGGGATTCTTATCGCCGGTCGTACTGAGCAGCGCGGCGAAGAGTGGTCGGTGCTCGTTGAATCGGTTGTTCCGTGGGAGGAGGCGTCGCGCCTCAGCGCCGACGCCGTCCGCTCCAAGCTCACCGTTTCGAGCGGGGGGCGACGCTACGCAAAGCGCTCCGTCGCGCCGCTCCCAATCGGCGGAGTTCCAGCGGGCATGGTCCCTGAAGGGATGGAGATCGGCGCGCCACTCATGCCAGAGCGCGCACCTGCGGAATTTGACGCGTCCGTCGCGGTCGAGGCGCCACCCGCTGAACCGCTCGTCGGGGCCATGTCGAATCCTGATCCGGTGGAGATTCCCGCGGGTGCGGTGCTGCATATCAAGTTCAAGGCGCGCCAGTCCGTTGAAGAGACGATTCGCGCCATGGAGATCGTGAAAGGGGAGCTGCGTGCGCGACCTGGTGGAACCCGTGTTGTGGTGCATATCCCACAGGCGGGCGGCGCCCAGCTCTTGCCGATGGAGCAGCGCAGCGGTGTGGCGTGGGATGCGGGCCTCCCCGCGATCCTGCGTGACCGCGTGGGCGGCGACGGGATCGAGTTGGAGTTGATCTCCCCCGCAACCTGAGGAAGATCCAGCCCTGCAGAATTCTGAAGAAGAGGGGAGAATAGGGGCATGAGCAGCAAAGATTACGCATCCGTTCTCCTGCGACAGTCCGCCCCAGAGGGCGTTGATTGGCGCACCATGTCGGTCGTTGCGCGAGCGCTACTTCTCACGCGCGCCTCGGTTCTTCCGCTAACGATTCTCGGCGCGGGGCAGGGCCTCCTCTTCGCCTGGTGGAGCGGCAAGATCAGTGATGCCTCGTTTGGCGGCAACGCCGTCAGCGGCATCCTTCTCGGCTTCGCCGCCTTCCTTGGCGCGAACCTCGCTCACGCGGCAAACAACCTGGCAAATGACTGGCGCGACTATCACGACGGCCTCGATCGCCCCGGGTACCCACGCGCCGACTACTCACCACATCCGATCGCCTCAGGCGCCATGTCGAGCCGCACACTTCTTGTTGCGATCGGCATCTTGACTGCGCTGGCGGCAATCCTCGGTGGCTTCACCATGGTCGTTCGTAACGAGCCACTCCTCGGCGCCTTTGCGATCGCCGGCCTGATCCTCTCGTGGGGATACACCGATCCACCACTGCGCCTCAAGCGACGCGGTCTCGGTGAGCTGTCGGCCTTTATCGTGTGGGGCCCGCTCATGGGTGGCGGCACCTATCTCGCAGCCACTGGCTCTATTGACGCAACCGCACTGATCGCCACGCTGCCATGGGCACTCTTCGTCACCGCCGTGCTCTTCGGGAAGCATCTGGACAAGATTGAAGCGGACGGCTCACGCGGGGTGAAAACCTTTGTCGTGCGCATCGGCGAGCGCCGCGCGCGCGCCTTCACGACAGTGCTGATCACTGCGGGTTACCTGGGTATCGCCATCTTCGCAATCCCAGCGATCGGCATCTTCCCGTGGTTCGTGGCGCCACTCGCCGGACTCGGCGCGATCTCTGCGCTGCCAGCACTGAAGATTGTCGCTGCGCCGCGTCCGGCTGCACCGCCGGCTGGCTATCCGCTCTGGCCGCTCTGGCATGTTGGTGCGGCCTTCCTCGCCTCGAGGCCCGCAATGGGGGCGCTCCTTGTTGGGCTGGTTGTTGGGGCGATCCTCGGCCGCTAAACCGACAGGACGCTACTTCCCCTTCGCCTCAGGTCGCGCAACACGCGCTGGCGGAACGCGCAGCGCCTCAAACTTCGCAATCTCAACTTCAATGGCTGCGACCTCCGCAGCGGCGGTACGCCATTCAGCTGAGCCTGCAGCTGCAGCGGCGCGCTTTGCGCGGGCGGCGGCATGTTCGCGCATGAGGGTAGGGCGATCGGCGCGCGGGGTGAATGCCTTCTCGCTCATGTTGCCTCCCTTTGATGACGTTGGTGCCGAAGGCGGGACTCGAACCCGCATGATCTCATCGACCGGCCGATTTTAAGTCGGATGCGTCTGCCATTTCGCCACTTCGGCCCCTCTATCGTAGCGGGGCGGTGGCTTTGGTACCGAAGGTGGGAGTCGAACCCACATGACCTTTCAGTCGACCGATTTTGAGTCGGTTGCGTCTGCCATTTCGCCACTTCGGCACCCATAGATCCTAGCGGCGCGGCACACTAGGCACATGACACGAGGCAGCAGACCAGGCGGAGGCGAGGGGGCGGAGCGTACGGCGCTGCTCGCCGCCGCACGGGCGGGCTCCGAAGACGCCTTCCGCGACCTCTTCACCCCCGACCTTGACCTTGCCTGGCGGATGGCGCTGCGCATCACGGGGAGCGAGGCGAGTGCCGACGACGCCCTGCAGGCGGGGCTCCTCTCGGCGTACCGCTCCCTCGACCGGGTCGCGCCGACCAACCTACGCGGCTGGTTCGTACGGATCGTGGAGAATGCTGCGCGCGACCTGATGCGACGTGAGCGCCGGCACCCGACACTCCCGTTCGCGAACGAATCGCCCGAGGAGGCGGGGGAGGGTGCGCAGCGTGAACACGTCGCCGCAGAGCCGCACGCGGGGGCGGCATCTGATCCTGCGCAGCGCGCTGAGGCGAACGAGCTCGCCGCCGCCCTGGCGAAGGCTCTTGGGGCGATCCCCGAGGAGCGTCGGCGGGCGATCCTCCTCTACGACGTCGATGGCTATGACTATGCAGAGATCGCGGAACTGACGGGGGTATCGGTGGGAACGATCAAGAGCCGCATCAGCCGAGGGCGGGAAGAGCTGCGCCGCCTCCTCGCGGACCTGCGGCCGGGAACCGCTGGCGCCCCGTTATCGTTGGGAGAGTGAGATGAGCAACGCCGCCGGCCTCCCTGAGCACGATCCGCTGAGCGCCTATCGCGTCAGCGAGCCTCGCCGCGCCCGCGATCCCTTTGCGAATCCCGCCGTACGCAGCGAGATTGCGCAAATTGCCGAGGCGCGAGCCCAGCGCGCTGCAAGCGGCTGGCGCTCCGTCCTCTTTGGTTGGGTGAGCGCCGCGCCGCGTGGTGCCCTCGTGGGTGCCGCACTCTCTGCAGCACTCCTTCTTGGGGGTGTTGCTGGCCAGTTGGCGGGTGGCACCGAGAGCGCAGCGCGGCTGGAGGCTGGGACCAGCCCCCTCGCATCGAGCCTGGCCCCCGAAGCCTCGATGGCGGTGAAGGCGGACGGCGTGAACGACGAGCTCATCGCATCGGGGGCGCTTGATGGCGCCGCCATCGCCTCTGGGGCCGCTCTGCTTCTGCTGACGGGGAGCCTTGCGGTGGTGTTCGTGAGCGTGCGGAGGCGTCGCGCCTAGCCGAAGGGCTCTGCACTCCTGCGGTACCCTCGCGGTATGCCAACCAAGCGCCGACTCCTCCTCGTTGATGCCTATGGGCTGATCTATCGCGCCTTTCATGCGCTGCCACCGCTGACGAATAGCCGCGGCCAGCTGACCAATGCGGCGTACGGATTCACCAGCATCCTGCTGCGAACGATGGCCGACGTCGATCCTGAGCGTGCCATCGTGGCCTTTGATGCCCCAGGCACCACCTACCGACATGAGCGATTCCCCGCGTACAAGGCACAGCGGCCGTCAATGCCGGATGAGTTGCGCTCTCAGGTGCCGATCGTTCGAGACCTTGTTGCGGCGTTGGGGCTGCCGCTCCTAGAGGCAACCGGCTACGAAGCGGATGACGTGATCGGCACCATCGCCACCGCGGCGGAGCGCGACGGCTGGGAGGTGCACATCGTCTCAGGCGACCTCGACATGTTGCAGCTGGTCACCAAGAAGGTGCACCTGATGCACACCGCCAAGGGCGGAGCTGATGCGATCGTTGAATACGATCCAGAGCGAGTCTTCGCGCGGTACGGCCTCACCCCAGAGCAGATGGTGGACTTTAAGTCGCTCAAGGGAGACAGCTCGGACAACATTCCTGGTGTTCCAGGTGTGGGCGAGAAGACCGCCTCCAAGTTGATTGCAACCTTTGGCTCGCTTGAACAGCTCTACGCGCGTCTGGATGAGGTCGAGTCTGTGCGCATCCGAGAGTCGCTCGCTGCGAACCGTGATGCAGCATTCGCCGGCCAAGGGCTGATGACCATCGATCGCGATGCCCCACTCGCCCTGCCGGCAACAGGCGGCGAGATTGGGGTATATGACCGCGAAGCGGCGCTCGCCCTCTTCCGCGATCTCGAGTTCCGCGCACTCGCACAGCGACTGCCGCCACTCGCTGGCGAGGATCGCGTCGCCGCCAATGCCGCGGTCAGCGCCGCGGCAGCGGGTGCTGCGCTGCGAGGCTCTGCTGCACCAGTCGTAAAGTTTGCGCCGAAGGCGAGCCCTACGAGCGAGCTGCAGCTGGGATTTAACTTTGATGCGGTGACGGCAGGGAATACCGCTGCGGGCCGATCGGCCCAGGTGGCGAGCAGCTCTACAGACGAATCAGATGCTCACTCCAAGATTGAACAGGTGAAGCGTGGCGGCCTCGCCGCCGCGGGGATTCGTGTCCTGCGCGCCGCAGACGAGGCACGAGATGCGTTCCGTGGTCTTTCGTCGCAAGGACACCTCGCTATTGGTGGTGTGGGGGCAGATCGACGTGGCCCTGAGGCAGAACTAGCGATCGCCATCGTTGATGACGCGGGAACGATTCTCGCTGCCGATGACGGTGCCGTGGTGCATGCGCTGCTGGAATCTCTGGCAGGGTCGGGCCGCGAAATTGCTGGCCTCGGCGTGAAGAGCTTGATCGGTGCCATGGTGAGCATTCGGCCAGACGCCTCGCCGCACCTTGTCGATGACGTAGCGCTGGCCACCTGGATCGCGAATGTCACGATGCGTAACCCTGGGCTGGTGGAGGTTGCCTCCGCACGACTCGGTGCCGATCTCCCTGACCGGCTGGAGCCGCTGCAGGAGGCGGTCCTCGCAGCACTAGTGACCCGTGCGTCACGCGCCCCTCTCGCCGAAGAGTTGCGCGAGGCCGGCACGCTGCGCCTCTATCGCGAGATCGAGTTGCCGCTCGTTGAGGTGCTCGCGCGCATGGAGATCGCCGGGGTCGCCGTAGATCGCTCCGCGCTGAGCGAGCTGAGCACGGCATTTACTGCAGAGATTGCGCGCCTCGAGCGGGAGTCCGAGCAGGCCGTTGGTCACCCCGTTGCGCTCGGCTCGCCGAAGCAGCTCGGAGAACTCCTCTTTGCGGAGCTCAACCTTCCGAAGGGGAAGAAGACGAAGACGGGCGCCTGGTCAACCGATGCGAGCGTGCTGGAAGACATCCAGGGGGAGCATCCGATCGTTGGGATCGCCATGGAGTGGCGCGCCGTCTCGAAGCTGCAGAGCACCTACGTGGAGGCGCTGCCGAAGCTCGTGGAGGGTGACGGCCGCGTGCACACCACCTTCCAGCAGGCGGTGGCGGCGACGGGGCGACTCAGCTCCACCGATCCAAACCTGCAGAACATTCCGATTCGAACCGCGCTCGGCCGCAAGATCCGCAATACCTTCATTGCGGAGAAGGGGAACACCCTGGTGGCCGCGGACTACAGCCAGATCGAGTTGCGCATCTTGGCGCACGTCACCCGCGACGAACACCTGATCGCCGCCTTCGCCGCCGGAGAGGATATTCACCGTGCGACCGCCGCTCGCGTGCTCGGTAAGCCAGCCGCCGACGTGGACGCCGATGAGCGCGCCATGGCGAAGATGGTCAACTTCGGCATCGCCTACGGCATGGGCGACTTCGGTTTGGCCACGCGCGCCGGCATCTCTCGCGATGCCGCGAAGTCCTTCATCGCCGGCTACTTCGAGCGCTATCCGGGAATCCGTCGCTATATCGACACGATCAAGGAGGAGGCACGAACGAACGGCTCCGTCACGACGCAGCTCGGACGCCGGCGACCAATCCCTGAACTCCGCGCGGGGAACCCTGCGCTTCGCGCAGCAGGGGAGCGCGCCGCCATCAACCACCCAATTCAAGGAACGGCGGCCGACGTGATCAAGATCGCCATGATTCGTTTGGCACCACGACTTGCAGAGGCGGGCCTCAAGGCGCGACTCGTGCTGCAGGTGCACGACGAACTGCTCCTAGAGGTCCCCAATGGCGAGATTGATCGCCTCGTGCCAATCCTTGTTGACACGATGGAGGGTGCGCTCGCGCTGGATGTGCCACTCACCGTTGAGGTGAAGAGCGGTCCGCGATGGGACGAGATGAAGCCGTGGTCTGCCCGTGCCTGAGCTGCCAGAGGTGGAGACAGTCGTTCGTGATCTTGCGCGACTCGTCAGTGGCGCGACGATTACGGGCGCCAACGTCTTTCGCGAGCGCAATCTAGCGACCCCCGATGCCCCCTCGTTCATTGATGCGGTTTGTGGCCGACGCATTCTCGGCACGCGTCGCCGTGCGAAGTGGATCATCGTGGAGCTCTCCGGCGGGCTCCTTCTACTAGTGCACCTACGCATGACGGGGCAGCTGCTGGTGCTACCAGCGGGGGGAGCGACAGATCCCTATGTGCGCCTCTCGCTCACGCTGGGCGATGGTCGTGAGCTTCGCTTCCGGGACGTACGTGCCTTTGGACGCGTTGCGCTCGTCGCGCAGCGCAGTGATGGTGAGGCCGCCTCGAGCCTCGACCCGCACTCTCCGCCGCTCCTCGCCGACCACGGTGTTGAGCCGCTCGCGGCGGCGTTTACCGCCGACGCCCTTCGCTCACTCATCGCGCATCGCGGAACACGCATCAAGAGCCTCCTCCTTGACCAGCGCTGCATCGTAGGCATCGGCAATATCTACGCCGACGAGGCGCTCTGGCGCGCAAAGATCCATCCGCTCACCCCTGCAAATGTGTTGCGTCCCGTTCAGATTGACGCGCTGCACCTCGCGATCGTTGGCGTGCTGAGCGAGGCTGTTGCCGCCCGCGGCTCCTCGATCAACGACTACACGGCACCAGATGGCGATGGCGAGATGCAGGAGCGTCTTGATGTCTACCAGCGCACCGGCGAACCGTGTCACCGTTGTGGTGCAGCAATTCAGCGCTCGGTTGTGGGGGGTCGCGGCACGCATGTCTGCCGCACCTGCCAGCGTCCGCCACGCGGCGCGGGCCGCACCGTGGCGTCGCGCGCCGTGCGCGGACCCCGCTGGAGTGAGCGGGTGACCCCAGAGACGGTCGGTGCAACGCTCAGCGAGCGTGCTGCGGCGCGTCGGCGCTCGGCACGTCAGGGGGAGGCGGCATGAGCATCATCACGTTGAGCGATGTTCGTCGCGAGATCGGTGCCGCGGTCATCCTTGACGAGGTGACACTCAGCGTCGCCGCTGGTGAGCGCATCGGCCTCGTCGGCCCGAATGGGGCAGGGAAGACAACCCTACTCAAGATGGTCGCCGGGCTGGAATCACCTGACCAGGGCCGCGTGCAACACGCCAAGGGGCTCCGGATCAACCTCCTCGCACAAGAGTCGGCGCAGGATCCCGAGCTCCTGAATGCCCCAACGCTCATTGAGGCCGTGATCGGGGGCGCTGCAGAGATCGTCTCCCTCGCCGCTGCGCTGCGCGAAATGGAGCTCGAAGGACGTGCGGGCTCAACAGAGTATGCCGAGGCGCGGACGAAGTTCGATGCCGCCGACGGCTATGCCCTGGAAGATCGGGTGGGTGCGGCGCTCCGAGGGCTCGGCTTCCCAACCGCACGGCACAGCGAGGCTCCTGCACGCCTCTCCGGAGGGGAGCAGACCCGCGTCGCCCTGGCGCGACTCGTGATCGCCGATCCAGACCTTCTCCTGCTGGACGAGCCGACGAACCATCTCGACATTCAGGCGATTGAGTGGCTGGAAGGTGCGCTACGCGCACGCAACGGCGCACTCATTGTTGCCAGCCACGATCGCGCCTTCCTTGATGCCGTCATCGATCGAGTCTGGGAGGTCCGCGCCCATCACGTGACGCGCTTCCGTGGGGATTACAGCGCCTACTCGAAGCAGCGCGGTGCCGCTGATGAGGGGGACGAGCGCGACGCAGATCGTCGCGAGAAGGAGATCGCGCGCGAGCGTGAACTCATTCAGACCTATCGCAGCCATCGCAAGTACGCAAAGATGCACGAGCACGAGCGGCGTCTCGCTGCAATCGAGCCAGTCGTTCGTGAGCGCAAGGCGATCTCACTCTCGATCGCTGCTGAGGGAGCCGGGCGCGGCCCAGCTGAGCCGTTGCGGGTGAGCGAGGCCTCCATTGGGTATCGAGAGCCGGAGCAGGTGGAGATCACCCGTGCGCGCAGCCTCGCCCTTCGCCGCGGCGAGCGCGTCGGCATCGTGGGTCCTAACGGCGCTGGTAAATCAACGCTGCTGAAGACCATCGCTGGCCTCCTCCCAGTGCTCGATGGGAACGTGGAGATTGCCGGTGGTGTGGTGCCTGGGTATCTCGCCCAGGTTCGCGCAGCGGGGCTCCATGGCGCCACGGTGCTTGAGGCTCTGCGCACCGCCGTACCCGTCGAGGTCTCTGAAGCGCGGGCACATCTCGCGAAGTTCCTCTTCCGAGGTGATGCGGTCGGGAAAGAGGTGGCGGTGCTCTCCGGTGGTGAGCGGAGTCGGTTGGAGCTTGCGATTCTCGGCCTGATGCCCGCCAACCTTCTGCTGCTCGACGAGCCAACAAACCACCTCGATATTGATGCCTGCGAATCGCTGGAGCGATTCCTTCTTGATGGTGAACGCACACTCCTTGTCGTCAGTCACGATCGTCGACTCCTCGAGCGCATCTGCACCTCACTCTGGGTCGTTGAAGATGGCGTCGTCGCCGCCTTTGACGGCGGGTATACCGCATGGCGAGAGGCGGTGGCCGGCGGCTGGAGCACAAAGGATGCCGACGCTCTCGTTGCCGGACGTCTCGGTGCGCCGAGCGCCCTTACTACGCAGCACACGGTTCTCACCAAGCCTCAGCCAAAGGTTGCGGCGCCGGCGGCCAAGAGGAGTGCGGTGCCGAAGCCGGAGCGGCTCAGCAAGGAGCAGGCGCGCCGACGTCGCTCTGCCATTGAGGCAGATCTCGAGCGACACGGACTACGGAAGGGACACCTGGAACTTGCGATGCTTGACCCGAACGTTCTCGCCTCGTATACCGAACTTTCAAAGGTGGCGAGTGAGCTAGCCGACGTTACGGCTGCGCTCCAACAGGCTGAAGAGGCATGGCTCGCCCTCGAGGGGGAGGTGGCGAAGTGAGTGGTCGACTTGTTCGCGTTGGCCTTGGTGGACTTATCGCGTCAGGGAAGAGCAGCCTCGCCGCAGCGCTTGTTGCGAGCGCCGAGTTGCAGGAGTCCATCGGGGGAGCCGTTGAGCATCTTGATGTTGATGCGCTCCTGCGCGCAGCGCGTTCGTCCGATGCGTCACTTCGCGACGCCATTCTCACCGCCGTGCCTGATGCGCGCCGCGCTGATGGGGCCCTCGACACGAAGGCTCTCGCGGCACGGGCGTTTGCCGATCCTGCAGTCATGCACCGCCTTGAGGAGCTCCAGTGGCCGGTCGTTCGCGCAGCGCTTAGCGAGGCGAGCCGAGTGGCGGAGGAACGGGGCGTCCGCCTTCTCCTCGTTGAGGCGATCGCGCTGGCCCGTTCTGGCCTCGCCGAAGTGCTCGACGGAATCCTCTACCTTCAGGTTGATGAGGCGGTCCGCCGCCAGCGCTTTGTGACCCGTGGCGGCAGCGCGGATGACTTCGAGATGCGCAACGCCGCACAGGCGGCGATTCCTGCAGAGATGGCAAGGATCGGGGCGGTGCCGATTGACGGGAGCGGCCCACTCCCTGAGGTCGTGCAGTCGGCGAGCCTCTCGCTGCGCCGCCTATGCTTGCCGGGTGAATTCATCGACTGAACCTACGGCTGAACTGACCCCCTCGGCGGGGCGCCCCTTCGCCCTGCGCTCCGACTTCGTTCCCACCGGCGACCAGCCCACCGCCATTACGGAGCTCGTCCAAGGGCTCACCGATGGCCTCCATCACCAGGTCCTCCTCGGAGCAACGGGAACAGGGAAGACCTTCACCATTGCGAACGTGATCCAGCAGGTGCAGCGGCCGACGCTCGTCCTTGCGCACAACAAGACACTCGCCGCTCAGCTCTATGCCGAGCTGAAGGAGTTCTTCCCCGAGAACGCCGTCGAATACTTTGTCTCGTACTTCGATTACTACCAGCCGGAGGCCTACCTCCCACGCTCCGACACCTACATCGAGAAAGACTCCAGTCGCAATGATGAGATCGACCAGCTGCGACACGCCGCTACCAAGGCGCTCTTTGAGCGTCGCGACACGATCATCGTGGCGTCGGTCTCTTGCATCTACGGCCTCGGTGCGCCGGTGGACTATGGCGCTACCGTTCTCAAGGTGCGCAAGTCGGGGAAGTATCGCCGCGATGCCATCCTGCGCCACCTCGTCGACCTGCAATACCAGCGCAACGACGCCACCCTCGGTCGCGCCAAATTCCGTGTGCGTGGCGACACGCTTGAGGTGCAGCCCGCCGGCGAGGAGACGATCCTCCGTGTGGAGTTCTTCGGCGACGAGGTAGAGCGCATCGCCGAAGTTGATCCGCTGACTGGCGAGATTCTCGCAGAGCGGAACGAGATGACGATCTATCCGGCTACCCACTATGTAACTCCGACGGCGAAACTCTTTGAGGCGATTCGTGACATAGATACGGAGATGGAGGGGCGTTGCCGCGAGCTAGAGGCGACGGGCAAGGTACTTGAAGCGGCCCGTCTGCGTCAGCGCACCACCTTTGACCTCGAGATGATGCGCGAGGTTGGCTTCTGCTCAGGGATTGAGAACTATTCGCGTCATCTCTCGCGCCGCGAGCCTGGCTCCCGGCCGTGGACGCTGCTCGACTACTTCCCAGCCGATTGGCTCCTCGTTGTTGATGAGAGCCACATGAGCATCCCGCAGGTCGTCGGCATGTACAAGAACGACCGGTCACGGAAAGAGATCCTTGTTGACTTCGGCTTCCGGCTCCCGAGTGCCCTCGACAATCGTCCACTGACCTTTGAGGAGTTCGAGACGAGCGTGCGACAGGCGATCTACGTTTCCGCGACGCCAGGGAGCTACGAACGAGAGCGTGCAGACAAGGTGGTGCAACAGCTGATCCGCCCAACAGGGGTAGTGGATCCGCACATCACCGTGCTCCCGACGAAGGGGCAGATCGACGATCTCCTCGAGCGCATTCAGGGACGGGTAAAGAAGAAGGAACGCGTGATCGTTACGACGCTCACGAAACGCATGGCCGAAGAGCTCTCGTCGTACCTTGAAGAGGCGGGGATTCGCGTGCGTTACTTGCATAGCGAGATTGACACGCTTGAGCGCATTGAGATCTTGCGCGACCTACGCCTCGGAGTCTTTGACGTAATTGTGGGAATCAACCTGCTCCGTGAGGGGATCGACCTTCCTGAGGTGACGCTGGTGGCGATTTTGGACGCCGACAAGGAGGGCTTCCTGCGTTCAGCGTGGGCGCTCATCCAAACGGTTGGACGCGCGGCGCGTAACACGGGTGGCGAGGTCGTCTTCTACGCCGACAAGATGACCGAATCGATGAAGGTGGCGATCTCTGAGACGGATCGACGACGCGCGATCCAGGAGCAGTGGAATATTGATCACGGCATCACCGCGACCACCATCTCGAAGCCGATCCGTGACCTGAACGATCGGCTCAAGAGTGTCGCCGAGAAGGCCGACACCTACGCCGGCGGAAAGCGTGGCGGTGCCCTGAGTGAGGTTGGCCGCAGCGAGATCGAGAAGCTGGTGAAGCAGCTCGAGGCGCAGATGAAGATCGCCTCCAAGGCGCTCGAGTTTGAGCGCGCGGCCGCCATCCGCGACGAGATTCGCATGCTGCGAACGGCGGTGCTCGAGGAGGATGCGGCGACGGCGATTGAGCGGGCGGCAGAGCGTGCGGCCCGCGAGGCGCAGGGGGGAAGCCGACGCGGCACTGCCGCAAAGACGGCCCCTCAGGGGATTGGCGCCGCCGCCCACACGCTCCTTGCCCCAGCGCTTGATACCGCCGCCGACTGGCTCCCAGGCCTGCGCGACGAGCATGAGGATGAGACGGGTACGATCCCCGATGCAGGTCAGCCTCCAGCGGCTGATGCGCCCGTACGTCGCCGCACCTGGGATCCGAGCGTGACGCCGAATGTGATCAAGCGCCGCGGCGAGCGGCCGAAGCGAAGGGGGTAGTCGTGGGACAGAACAAGATCTCCGTTCGCGGCGCCCGCGAGCACAACCTGAAGGGGATCGATCTCGACATTCCACGTGATCAGCTCGTCGTCGTCACCGGCATCTCTGGCTCAGGCAAGTCGAGCCTCGCCTTCGACACGATCTACGCCGAAGGTCAGCGACGCTACGTCGAGAGCCTCTCCGCGTACGCACGCCAGTTCCTTGGGCAGATGGAGAAGCCCGATGTCGATTCCATTGACGGGCTCTCGCCGGCCATCTCTATCGACCAGAAGGGCTCATCGCGCAACCCGCGTTCGACCGTTGGCACGATCACCGAGATCTGGGACCACTTCCGACTCCTCTACGCGCGCGCCGGAACCCCGCACTGCCCAAAGTGCGACCGCCCGATCAGTCGCGTCTCTCTCGACCAGATCGTCGAAGAGATCCTCAAGCTCCCTGACGGTACGCGCATCCTCGTACTCGGCCCACTGCTGCGCGACCGCAAGAGCGAGGGGGAGCGCATGTATGAGGCGGCCCGCAAGTCGGGATTCAGTCGCGTGCGCGTTGACGGCGTGCAGTACGACCTCGGCGGCGATGATCTGCCGAAGCTCGACAAGAAGAAGCGCCACTCCATTGAGGTCATCGTGGACCGATTCGTGGTGCAGCATCCCGTCGATGAGAAGGGGAAACCGCTGCCGATCCCTGATCGCAGCCGACTCGCCGACTCTGTGGAGACGGCGATCAAGTTGGGCGAAGGGCTCGCCATTGTTGCCCCTGCGCCAGCCGAGAAGGAGAAGCCGACCTTTGAGGAGCGACTCTTCAGCGAAAAGCTCGGCTGCGCCTACGACGGCACAGTGATCGATGATCTGCAGCCGCGTTCGTTCAGCTTTAACTCCCCGCATGGTGCCTGCGAGACCTGCACCGGTCTCGGCTTCCGCCTCGAGGTCGATGAGGAGCGCGTGATTGACCCTGAGAAGTCGGTGCTCACCGGCGGCCTGATCCCGTGGTCCCGCTCGCCAGAGGGGAGCTGGTACTTGAAGGTGGTAACTGCAGCGATGAAGGCGAACAAGTGGAATCCAAAAACCCCGCTCGGCGATCTCCCGAAGGGCGCGCTCGACTACCTGCTGCACGCCGAGCGCGAGGATCGCTACACGGTCACGTATGAGAACTCGAGCTACAGCAACACCTATAAGGCTGCGTTTGAGGGGATCATCGCGAACCTAGAGCGCCGACACAAAGAGACGGACTCAGAGTTGGTGCGGGTAGAGATTGAGCGCTACATGGTGAGCAGGCCCTGCCCCGACTGCAAGGGTCGCCGCCTGAAGCCCGAGATCCTCGCTGTGCGCGTAGACGGACGCAACATCGCCGAGGTGGCCTCCATGCCGATTGGTGAACTAGTGCCGTGGATCAACACCCTCTCCAAGGCGCTCGGTGAACGCGAGCGCACGATCGCCAAGGCGGTGATCAAGGAGATCAGCGAGCGAGCCGGCTTCCTCGTTGACGTTGGCCTCGACTATCTCACCGTCGATCGTTCGGCAACGACGCTCTCGGGTGGCGAGGCGCAGCGCATTCGCTTGGCAACGCAGATCGGTTCACGGTTGGTCGGCGTCCTCTACATCCTTGATGAGCCATCGATCGGCCTGCACCAGCGCGATAACGCACGCCTGATCGCCACGCTGATCCGACTGCGCGACCTCGGCAATACGGTGCTAGTGGTTGAGCATGACGAAGAGACGATTCGTACCGCCGACTGGGTCGTTGATATCGGCCCTGGCGCAGGTGAACATGGCGGCCGCCTGATTTCGAACGGCTCGTTCAAGGATCTCCTCGCGGCGAAGGAGTCCATCACTGGCGCCTACCTTCGTGGGGACCGCTCTGTGGCGGTACCGAAGACGCGTCGTAAGGGGAGCGGCAAGGCGATCACCGTCAAGGGGGCGCGCGAGCACAACTTGCGCGAGCTCGACGTTGCCTTCCCGCTCGGCGAGTTTGTTGCCGTGACGGGCGTCTCCGGGAGCGGCAAGAGCACCCTCGTCACCGATATTCTCCAGAAGGCGCTCGCACGCAGGTTGCACGGCGCGAAAGAGCGCCCAGGGGCACACGACCGCATCACGGGTCTCGACGAGATCGACAAGGTGATTGAAATCGACCAGAGCCCGATCGGCCGCACCCCGCGCTCGAACCCCGCAACGTACGTCGGCCTCTTCACGCCGATCCGTGAGCTCTTCGCCGCGACGCAAGAGGCGCGACTCCGTGGCTACTCGGCCGGGCGCTTCTCGTTCAACGTGAAGGGTGGCCGCTGCGAAACCTGCTCTGGCGACGGCATCCTGCAGATTGAGATGCAGTTCCTCCCCGATGTGTATGTGCCCTGCGAAACGTGCCAGGGGAAGCGCTATAACCGCGAGGCGCTCGAGGTCACCTGGAAGGGGATGACGATCGCCGATGTCCTGGAGCTGCAGGTGGAGGATGCCCTCGAGCGCTTCTCTGCGGTGCCAGCGATCCGCAATCGCCTCAAGACACTGAGCGAAGTCGGACTCGGCTATCTTCGCCTCGGGCAGGCGGCAACGACCCTCTCGGGTGGCGAGGCGCAGCGAATCAAGCTCGCCACTGAGCTGGCTCGCCGCTCCACTGGGCGCACGATGTACATCCTCGACGAGCCAACCACAGGGCTGCACTTCGCCGATGTCGATCGCCTCCTGCATGTGCTGCATCGACTCGTGGATGGCGGCAACAGCGTCATCGTGATCGAGCACAACCTCGACGTAATTAAGACGGCGGACTGGGTGATCGACCTTGGGCCGGACGGCGGAAGCCGCGGCGGTGAACTCATTGCAGAGGGGACACCTGAGCAGGTTGCAAAGGTGAAGCGCAGCCACACCGGTCGCTATCTCGCCCTTGCGCTGAAGGGCGAGCCGATCCACTCGCTGGAGTAGCGATGGCTGAACCAGTTCTCCCTCGACACGCCGATCCCGCACTCGATCAGGCTGGGCTCCGTGCCGCCCAACTCCTTGAGCGCATCCTTGATGAACTAGTGGACGAACGTGCTCGCGCAAGGTTCCTGCCGTACCGCGCGTGGACGACGCAGCTTCGCGATGCGCACGGTGCCGCCTTGCGCAAAGGTGTCGTTGCCGTACGTGCCGCCCTTGGGCCAGGGGATGGCCTTGCCGATATCGCCTCTGGTGAGGCGGTGATCGAACTACGCGAAGCGCTCGACGAGATCCTGCGCATCTTGAATCGCCGAGAGGCACTCCGTGGTCGAGTCGGGTCGCGCGATGGCGCCTGAACGCCTCCCTGCGCCGATTGTCCCCGACGCAATCGCAGCAGCGCTGAAGGTGCTCCCCGACGCCCCTGGTGTCTATCTCTTCTCGGATAGCGCAGGGAAGATCATCTACGTCGGCAAGGCGACACACCTTACCCAGCGCGTTCGCAGCTACTGGCAGGCGGGTGGTGAGCCAGGCGCACACCGCATTCGCGACGCGATCGCAGAGGTTGCCACTCTCGACTGGACAGTCACCGATTCCACGAAAGAGGCGCTCCTGCTTGAAGCCACACTCGTGCGGCGGCATCTCCCCAAGTACAACATCCGTCTTCGCGACGATCGCAGCTACCCCTACATTCGTGTCACTGCCGATCCGTATCCTCGCGTGGAGCGCACGCGCCGCCTCGTGCGCGATGGCTCGCGCTATTTCGGGCCATACACCACACCGGGTTCGGTAAATGCTGCCATGGAGGCGATCAAGCGTCTCTTTCAATTTCGTACCTGCGAAATTGCGATCAAGCCGATGGAGCGTGCACTCGAGCGCCCCTGTCTGCTCTTCGACTTGAAGCGCTGCCAGGGACCCTGTCTCGGCAACATCCCGGTCGCCGACTACCAGCGTGAGATTGACGGAGTACAACTCTTCCTTGGTGGCCGCTCCCGTGCCGCAATCACGATGCTCACCACACGCATGGAGTCTGCCGCAGAGCGCGAAGCCTTTGAAGACGCCGCGCGTATTCGTGATGCGGTGCTCTCCCTTGAGACAACGTTCGACGAGCAGAAGGTGCCGACGTCAGGGAGAGCCGATGAGGATGTATTGGGAATCGCGCGCCACGGGCGCCACGTTGCCATTGCCTGTTTCCAGATTCGTGATTCGGCTCTGGTGGGACGCGACGTTCATCGTGTCGAGGCGGGGGATTCAGGCGATGCAGAGCTCCTTGCAGGCTTTGCCGCAAGCTACTACGCGCGTGCAGGAGAGATCCCACCTTCGATCGCGACTGCTGTGGAGGTGAGCGAGCCAGAGATCCTTGAGTTCCTTTCGGCGCGTCGCGAGGGTCGCGTCGAGATGCGCGTGCCACAGCGTGGCGAGCGCGCGCGCATCCTGCGGCTGGCCGAACGCAACGCAGAGGAGTGGCTCATTCGTCGCGAGGCCGAAGAGGATGCCGATCGAGAGCGCGCCGACGCCGCCCTTTCGGCGCTCGCCGTCGCGCTCAGCCTTGATGCATCACCGGCGCGCATTGAGTGCGTTGACGTCAGCACCATCCAGGGGGCATTCACTGTCTCCTCTCTCACCGTTGCGCACGAGGGTCAGTTGGCGCCGAAGGAGTACCGCCGCTTCCGTATTAAGGGGGTGACAGGACAGGATGACTTCGCAGCGCACGCGGAGGCACTTACGCGCCGCTTCGCCCGATCTGCGGCGGATGGCACCCAACGGAGTGGTGAGGCTGAGTCACGCGCCTGGAGCCTGCCCGACCTTCTCGTTATCGACGGTGGTCGTGGGCAGGTCTCTGCCGCCGCCGCCGTCCTGGATGCCGCAGGTTTAACAATTCCTCTCGTTGGCCTCGCCAAGGAGCGCGAAGAGCTCTGGCTGCGCGACGCCTCTGCGCCGATCCTTCTCCCCGCCACCGACCCGGGGCTGCGCCTCCTGCAGCGACTTCGCGACGAGGCGCATCGGTTCGCGATCGGTTATCACCGCACTCTGCGCAGTCGGGCGGCAACGGCAAGCCGCCTCGACGGCATCCGGGGGCTCGGCCCAACAAAGCGAAAGGCGCTCCTGCGGAGGTTCGGATCAGCGGCAGGGATCGCCGCCGCGCCAGTTGAGGCGCTCACCGAGGTCCCAGGGGTAGATGACGCCCTTGCCGCACGGATTCTGGCGGCCCTCGGCGCAGATCGTGGTTGAACGGTGCTGACGGGCACCCCTGCTAGGATTCTCAACAATGCGTAAGTACACCCCGTACCTGATTCTGGCTACAGCCCTATTGGCGCTGGCTATCGACCTACTCCCAAATCTCAGCCTGCCTGCGAGCGGGACTGCTGGCGCCACCCGCCCAATCGAGACCAAGCTCGGCCTCGACCTGCGCGGCGGACTGCGCGTCGAGTATCAGGTGCAGCCAGTCGACGGCGTGAGCGCCACCGCTGCAGATCTCGCCACCATCCGCGACATCATTGAGCGTCGCGTCAACAGCACTGGCGTCTCGGAGCCGCTCGTGCAGACGCAGGGGACCGACCGCATCGTGGTCGAGCTCCCTGGCGTCACGAATCCCGATTCGATCCGCGCCCTCCTCGGAACAACCGGCCGACTCGATCTCGTTCCGCTCCCACGTGATGTGTACGGATATTTTGACTCCGCAACAGGCCAGGCGAAGGAAGGGACGAAGGCGGTACCAGCGCAGGGCGAGACTCTGACTGATACCACGCTCAAGGCGCTCTTCTCGGGCGATCAAATCGACTCATCAGCCGTGCAGATTGACTCTTCTGGAAAGCGCGTCGTCTCATTCAAACTGAAGTCCGAGGGTTCTGATCTCTTTGCAACCTGGACGAAGGCAAACATCGGCTCCTACTTTGCGATCGTTCTTGACGGAGCTGTGAAATCAGCCCCCTACATTCAGAGTGCCATCACTGGCGGCGAAGCACAGATCTCGGGCGGCGGCGCGAGCGGCTTCGCAGCCGACGAGGCAACCAACCTAGTCACGATCCTCAAGTTCGGTTCGCTCCCATTCCCGATTGCAGAGATTGGCGTCACCGATGTAAAGGCGACGCTCGGCGCAGCGTTCCTCGGCCAAGCGCTCTTCGCTGGTGCGGTTGGTATTTTGCTGGTCTTCCTCTTCATGCTCCTGCACTATCGCCTGGCGGGCGCCGTAGCTAACATCGCCCTCCTCTTCTACGTGATCATTGTTTTGGCAATCTTCCGTCTGATCCCGGTAACCCTCACGCTCGCCGGCATCGCCGGTTTCGTACTCTCCATCGGCATGGCGGTAGACGCGAACATCCTGATCTTTGAGCGCACCAAAGAGGAGCTGCGCATTGGGAAGGGGATTGCTCCGGCAGTGGAGGCCGGATTCAGCCGAGCCTGGAACTCAATTCTTGACTCGAACGTCTCAAGCCTGATCACCGCGTTCATCCTCTTCTACTTCGGGTCATCAACAATCAAGGGTTTCGCTCTTGTGCTCATCATCGGGGTGCTCTGTTCGCTCTTCACCGCGGTGACGGTGACACGCTTGATCCTGCGCGCAGTAATCGCGCGTAAACGATTCTCGTCACCGTATCTCTACGGTGTTGCACGTGGCGATCTCGATACCCTTGAGCGAGGGGTGACCCATGGATAAGATCATTGCGCGTAAGCGCTGGTTCTTCCTCTTCTCGCTACTGATCACCATCCCTGGACTGTTCTTCGCACTCGCGACCCCGTTCTCGGGCGGGACGATTGGCTTGAAGTTCTCGATCGACTACACGGGCGGCACGATTTGGGAGTTCCGCCCAGAAAGCCCGGCCGATCCGCTGGTGGTGCAGGCGGCGGTCGCCAGCGCCGGGCACGAGGAGGCGACGGTCACCGAGGCGGGAACCGGCTTCCTGATCGTGCGTACGAAGCCGCTTGACCTGCAGGCTGGCCAAGATCAGATTGATAATGCGGGGGCTGAGCTTCAGGCGATTCGCGAGGCGGTCATTGCCGCGGTTGGACCGATTGCGCAAGAGGGTTCCGTCTCTACCGTAGGCCCCGTCATCAGCCAAGACCTCACGCAGCAGGCGCTCCTGCTCGTCGTGCTCGGCTCAATTGGAATCCTGCTCTGGATGACCTATCGCTTCCGCAATCTTCGCTTTGGCCTCGCGGCCCTCACGGCACTCCTCCACGACGTCATCGTGACGATTGGCTTCTTCGCCATCGCCGGCACCGTTGCGGGGATTGAGATCGATGCCCTCTTTGTGACCGCCATGCTCACGATCATCGGCTTCTCGGTGCACGACACGATTGTGGTGTTCGACCGCATCCGCGAAAACCTCGTTCGCCATGCTGGCGCGCCATTTGGCGATATCGTCAACCACTCGATCGTGCAGACGCTGGGTCGCTCGTTCAACACCACGGCGACCGTGCTGATCACGTTGCTCACCCTGCTCGTCTTTGCCGGGGGATCGATTCGTACCTTTGTGCTCACCCTCTTTGTCGGCATCCTTTCCGGTACGTACTCGTCGATCTTTAATGCCAGCCCACTGCTCGTCTGGTGGGAGGAGCGCGCGCAGGCACGCAAGGCGGCAGCGGCTCGAACCCGCACGGCGTAGGGTGCCAGCGCGGGCCTGGCGCCTGGAGCCGGTCGCGACCCTTCATCCTGCCGCCGACGGCGAACTCCAGGCGAGCACAGAGCTCCTCCAACTCTTCGCAGACCTGCTGATCCCGAAGCACCTGCACCTCTCGCTCGCAACGCTCCTGCATAGCCGTGGCCTTGCTGACCCCGTGCACGCGCGCCAATTCTTGGATCGCAATGATCGAACCTTGCACGATCCGCACCTCCTGCCCGATGCAACCGGCCTCATCGCGCGCCTACGTGCCGCCGGTGCAGAGGGGGAGCCCGTCCTTGTGGTTGGCGACTTTGATGCCGACGGTCTCACTGGAGCGGCGATCATAATTCGAGCTCTTCGCGCGATCGGCGCAATCGCCGAGGGCTACATTCCGCAACGCGACGGCGATGGTCACGGCATTCCCGAGGGGGCGATCGCTGCTGCACTCGAAGATGGCGTTGAGTTGATCCTCGCAGTTGACTGCGGTACCGCTGACCGCGCACGTGTCGCTGAGGCGCTCGAGGTAGGGATACTTGTTGGCATCATCGACCACCACGCTGTGCCGCCAGAGCCGGCGCAGGCCGCCTGGTTGGTGAATCCGAATCGGCCTGACTCGATCTATCCGTTCCCACATTTGGCGGGGAGTGGACTCGCCTTCAAGATCGCGCAGGGGATCCTCGCCGATCATCCGCAGCGTCGCGAGCTCTTGGCAGAGCTCTCCGTGCTCGCGATGGTTGGCGGCATCGCCGACATGGTTCCTGTGGCGAATGAGTTCCGCGTCATCGTGCGATCGGCGCTGAAGGTGATGAATGGGGCGGGCACGATGCCTGTCGGGATCGCAGCGCTCCTTCGTGCAGCTGGCGCAGAGCCGCCGTATCGCGCAGAGGTTTCTGGCTTCACGATCTCGCCACGCATCAACGCCGCTGGGCGCATCGGTGACGCCGCTCCAGCACTGGCGCTGCTGACGACCGATGATCCCGCCGAGGCTGCCGAGCTGGCAACGCTCCTCGAAGGGATCAACCTCGAGCGAAAAGAGTTGACGAAGGTTGCAATTGATGAGGCGCGAGCACTCCTTGGGCTCGCGGTCGGGTCGACACGTGATGATGCTCGTGCCTTTCTCGGAGATGGTCTCGTGGCGGTGCGTGGCCCGTGGTCGGTCGGGCTCATCGGGTTAATCGCCGGGCGACTGAGTGAGGAGACGGGGCGACCGGCACTAGTCGCGCACGATGACGGGAGCGGGGCACCGCTGCGCGCTTCAGTGCGCGCGCCGAAGGGCTTCGCTGTTGCCGCAGCACTGCAAGAGGCTAGTGACGCCCTTATTCGTCACGGTGGACACGATGGGGCGGGCGGCTGCTCGTTTGCAGCCGAGGTATGGGTGAGCCTGCTCCCTCGGCTCAGCGCCACCTGTGCAGGGCAGGCTCAGGCGCGCACGCCAGAGCTGACCGTTGACCTCGCGGCACCCATCGGTAGCCGCATCCCAGCAGACCTCGCCGCGTTGGCGGATCACCTTGCACCGACAGGAATGGGGAATCCAGAGCCCACCTTCATCCTGCGCGGCATTCCACTCACCGCGGTGCGCTTGGTGGGGGATGGCCGTCATGCACGGCTGACGCTCTCGCTGGACGGCGTGGCAGTTGAGGCGATGGCATTCGGTCGACCAGATGCTGATCAGCTGGCGGGGAGCTCCATTGATCTTGTCGTGCGAACGGCCCAACGGACCTATCGTGGATCGGCACGGATTGAGGTCCACGTTGTTGATCTGCGACCGGCTGTGCTGGGGGAGAGCCTATGAGCGAGAAACGATCACTTCGACCGCTGCAGCGTACGCGCCGTGCTGCACCGCAGCCATTCCATGGAGCGAAGCCTCCAACGAATCGCGACCTGATGAGCAGGGATGGTGCCCAGCGACGATCGTTCAGCCCGGCTCCGATCATCGCTGCTCTCCTCCTCGTGCTGCTCGCAGCGGGGAGCCTCGTCGGTCTATCACTCAGCACCCCAGCCCCCTCAGATAACCCCAACAGCGGACCTGAGGTCACGGAGGGGGTCACCGTTGACGGAACGATTGCCTTCGGACGCGGCGGGTCGATCTGGAGCGTGAGTGGCGCTGCGCTGCGCCAGCTCACGACCACAACCACCGATTCCGACCTTGCTTGGAGTACCGACGGCGTGTGGCTGTATGCCATCCGGCACCGCACAGAGACCGGTGGTCGCTTTCTCGGAAACGGGAGTGTGCAGAAGTACGAGATGAACGTTCCAACGCTGCTCCGCCTCTCGGCATATGGCGGCAGTGAAGAGGTGATCTTTGATGGCCTGATCCTCGGATCACGACCTGCGCTGAACTGGTCTGGCTTCATGTACGGTCCGGCCCTTGCCAGCGATGGTCGCATCGCTGTCGCTTCGGATTATCGTGGCAGAGACATTGGTACTGATGTGGTGGTTCGTATCTTGAGCAGCGACGGGTCAACAATCTCGACGCCGTCACTGCCACACATTGCGCCGTTCGGCCACCAGGACCCTGTATGGAGTCCCGATGGCACCGCCCTCTACTACGTGCAGAACGGCCTCTCTGAGGGATCGTCGTCGTCGCGGATCGTTCGCTACAACATTGCCAAGAAGAGCACGACACGAATTGGCGAGAAGGGGCTCGTGCAGCCTGCGATCAGCCCCGATGGCCAATGGATTGCCGCAACGCGGATTTCTGCTCGCGGCACCGATGTGGTCATTTTGAACGGAGCAACTGGTGAGGTTGTGCTTGAGATCACGCGTACGGGCAAGTCGTGGGCCCCAGCCTGGTCACCGAACGGCTCGCAACTTGCCTACCTCTCTGCGAACGGGAGCCAGGCGAGTCTCAATCTCGCCTCATTTAGCGTTGCACCATCGGGCATCCCAAATCCGCCAGTGATCCTGAGTCCCCTCCGCGACCCCGTTGATCCAAATGTTCGACCGGCCTGGGGGAGCTTGAATACGGCTCCAGCATCAGAGAGCCCAGCACCATGAGCCGATACCTCGACCTACTCGGTACATCCACGGCACGCGTCGGCTCGCTGCTCTGTGTCGGCATTGATCCGGTTCCTTCAGCGCTCCCGGTGACGTTTCGTGAATCGCACGCTGGTATCGAGCGGTGGATCGACACACTCATTGCTGCGACCACCCCCCATGCCGCAGCATTCAAGATGAACCTTGCCTATTTTGAGGCGCTCGGTAGCGAGGGGATGCGACTAGCCGAGCGCGTGCGACGGCAGATTCCCGCGGAGATTCCGCTGATCGTGGATGCAAAGCGTGGCGATATTGGGGCGACGGTTGTGGCACAGGGCGTCGCGCTCTTTGATGTGCTCGGTGCCGACGCAGTAACGGCGAATCCGTACTTAGGTATTGGTGCCTTGGCCCCCTTTCTCGATCGCACAGACAGGTTCACCTACCTCCTCTGCCGCACATCAAATCCTGAATCGAGTGAGTTGCAGTCGCTGCGGGTTAGTGCCAGCGCTGAGGAGCCAGAGGAGACGCTGGCTGAGCGTGTTGCGCGACTTGCGGCGCGTCGCGCAGAGGGAGCTGCCGGTCGCATCGGCCTGGTCGTGGGCGCTACTGATGCCACGGCACTTCGCCTCGTACGGGCAGCTGCCCCCGGTCTCCCACTTCTCGTTCCTGGGGTAGGGGCGCAGGGAGGCGCGGCCAGTGCCGTGAACGCCGATGGCGGGGCGACGGCCACCCCTGGGAGCGGTGTGGTCGGGCGGGGGCTGCTCGTGAATGTGGGGCGCGGGATCAGCGACGCGGGCGCGGCCGACGAACGGGTGGCAGAGGCGCTGGGCGCCGCAGCAGCGGAGTGGGGGCGTCGCCTCGCTATACTCGCCCCCTAAGGGCGCCAGCCCACTACGAGGAGGTTTTCTATGCCAAACGTCGGATTCCCAGAACTCATCCTGATCCTCGCCGTCGTGCTCTTGGTCTTCGGACCAGGGAAGCTGCCAGAGATTGGGAAGGCCGTGGGCAACTCGTTCCGCGAGTTCAAGGACGCAACTTCTGGAGCATCCTCGGCGCCGGCCAAGCCGCGTGCGAAGAAGGCGACAAAGCGCGCCACAGCATCGCGCCCGAAGCGAAAGGCGTAACGTCGGTTCGGGCCGATCATGCCTCGCTCCCGTGAGTTCAGCGACGCACCTGCGCCGCTCCTCGACCATCTCAAGGAGCTCCGTCGACGTGTCGGCATCGCCCTTGCCGCTGTTGTCGTCGGTGCAATCTTCACCTTCGCCTGGTCTGACGCCCTCATTGCACTCCTGCGCACACCACTGAACGGCACCCCCCTCTATTTCGTTGGCGTTGGCGACGCGTTTGGGATTCGCATGCAACTCAGCCTTATCGGCGGTGTGGCGCTGGCGATGCCGATCTGGCTCTGGCAGGCATGGGCATTTATTCGGCCAGGCCTCACAGACGCAGAGCGTCGCGCGGCGCGGCCGTGGGTCCCGCTCGCGCTCCTCCTTTTTGTCGTTGGCGTTGGGGTTGCCTGGGTCGTCTTACCGTTTGCCGTCAGCTTCCTCCTTTCCTTTGCGACCGACGATCTCACCCCACTGATTGCTGCCGATCGCTACTTTGGATTTGTGGGTTCACTCATGCTGGTATTCGGGCTGGCAACGGAGTATCCAATCCTGCTGGTCTTCCTCTCGCGCGTGGGCATCGTCACCTCGGCCAAGCTCAGCCGCTGGCGACGAAACGCGGTAGTTCTTGCCGTGGTCGTTGGCGCTTTTGCTACTCCGGGGACCGATCTTGTCAGCCCGATCGTTCTCTCTGTTGTGCTCTACGTGCTCTATGAGCTCTCTATCTGGTTGGTTCGAGTAGGGGGGCGCTAGTGACCAATCCTGCAGCGGCGCACAAGATCGTCGTGCTAACGGGACTGTCGGGTGCCGGGAAGAGCACCGCCACAAAGTCGCTTGAAGACGTTGGATTCCGCACGATTGACAATATGCCGAACGATTTGATCCCCGCACTCCTTGAGAAGATCCAACTGCAGCCTGAGAGATTCGCGCGGCTCTGCCTGGTGATTGATGCCCGTGATGGCGATCCACGTTCGGCGATTGATGCGGTTCGGAGTTGGAGCGCAGCAATTGCCCTGGAGAGTCGTGTGATCTACCTTGATGCACGCGACGATGTGCTGATTCGGCGATTCAGTGAGACTCGGCACCGTCACCCCCTCGGCGGACCAGTCGATGCGCCAAGCGATGTTGCAGGGGCCATCCGAGCGGAGCGAAACCTTCTCAGCGCGTCACGTGAGGCTGCCGATGCCGTTATTGATACAAGCGACCTCTCGGCCCGCGAGTTGCGCGATCGGCTGGTGCACGAGGTGTTGGGCGGCGATGCCTCGATCTCCATTCACCTCACCAGCTTCGGCTACAAGCACGGGATTCCCCTCGATTCCGATCTTCTCTTCGACGTGCGATCGGTGGCGAATCCGCACTGGGTGCCAGCGTTACGGCCAAAGGATGGTCGCGACGGCGACGTTGCCGCCTACGTGTTGAACGATCCAGTCGGAGCGTCGATTGAGGCGGCAATCGCGGCGTTCGTCGTTGCCACGCTAGAGACCTACCTCGGCGATGGTCGTGGCCGCCTGAGCATTGCGATCGGCTGCACGGGTGGCCGCCACCGTTCGGTCGCGATCAGCGAATCGTTGGCTGTGAAACTGCGGGCGCAGGCTGGGGCGCACACCGTCCATGTCCACCACCGCGATGTGGAGCGCACCTAAGCGGTGAGTCGGATCGGCTGGCTCAAGCCTGGTCTCGGGGTCAAGCGTTGGCTGCTCTTGGCCTTTCTCGGCGCGGGAACGATTGCGCTCGGTGCCCTGAGCGGGATTCGCGCACTCGCCGCAGGGGCGCAGCTTCCAGATCCACTCGTTCAAATCGCTGCAGCGGTCGCTCTGCGCGATCTAGATCCGATGGTTCGCGCCGCCGCGGCCGCCACCTTGGGACTACTTCTCGTGGGGGTCGGCCTCGGTGGGCTGGCACGGGCGGCGATCTTGCCGTACCGCACAGATCGGCCGGGGGTCTCCCTGCTTGAACTGCTCGAGCGCCGTCGCCGCCTGGCGCGTGGGCGTCACGTCGTGGTGCTCGGCGGCGGTACGGGGCTCGGGACCGCTCTCCGTGGCCTGAAGCTCGAGACGTCGCACCTCACCGCGATCGTTTCGATGGGGGATGACGGCGGGTCGTCAGGGGTGCTGCGCGAGCAACTCGGAATTCCGCCTGTAGGCGACCTGCGGAACTGTCTCGTCGCCCTCTCAGACTCGGAATCGACGGCAGCCGATCTTCTGCGCTTTCGACTCCCAGCAGAGCCTGGCGCACCACGCGGGCACGCCATTGGCAATCTCTTGCTCGCCGCTGCGATCCACCAAGAGGGGGGAGACCTCGAGCGTGGCGTTGCACGCGTGCATCGCATCCTGAACGTGCGAGGAGAGGTGATTCCAGGAACCACGGTCGCATTAGAGCTCATCGGCACTACGACGGACGGGGCAACCGTGCGCGGACAGGCGAAACTCGCGCGCACGCGACAGATTGACCGCATGCGGATCGCCCCTGAAGGCGCCCGTGCAACACCATCGGCGCTGGCTGCGATTCAGCAGGCTGACCTCATCGTGCTTGGCCCAGGCTCGCTCTACACCAGTGTGATTCCACATCTGCTCGTTCCGGAAATTCTTGCTGCGCTACAGGCGCGCCGTGCGCCACTGGTGTGGGTTGCGAACGTTGACGAGCAAGAGGGGGAGACCGAAGGGATGGATCTCGACGCGCATCTTGCAGCACTTGAGGCGCATGGGGCATCGGGCCTGATTGACGGCATCCTTGCCACCTCCGCAATCTCGCGCCGGGCTGGCGCCGTTGGCGGCGTGCCAGTTGCGCCAACGCTGCAGCACACCACCGATGCAGAGGGTCGCAAGCGTCCGCCACTCTTCGTCCGCGATATCGCCTCCCGGCGAACGCCGCACCTGCACGAGCCGAACCTCCTCTCGCGTGCACTCTTACGCCTCCCACTGCGCGAGCCTCGACGCACACGATGAGTCGGGGAGAGGCGGACCTCGTCGCCTCAATCCGTCATGAGCTGGCGGCGATCCGACCGGCGCGCACCTGCTGCATTCAGGCCCAGCTCGCTGCACTCGCGGACTCAGGTCGTCGTGTCGATGTCTCCCTCGCACGTGCGGTCCATGAACTGGGCACCGAGCTTTCGCAGCGTGGAGCGGCGAGGGGCTGGCAGGGATCGCCACAGAGCCAGGCGGAACGTTGTGCCGCTGACTTAGGCGGTGCGCGGTCGGCGCAGCACTGTCGCCTTGCACTCCTTCGCGGTCGAATCCTTGCAAGGGGATCCCTCTCACTCGCCTCAGGGAGTGTGCACCTCGAGATCAACGTCTCCTCCGCGGAGGCGACGCATCTTGCTCGACTGACAGAGTTAGATCAGCTTGGCGGACATCGGCGCGAGCGACGGGGCAAGGGGTTGATCGTGTGGAAGGGTCGCGATGTACTGATTGACCTTCTGCGGCGGCTCGGTGCAACCGCCGCAGTGGCTGAGATGGAGGCCCGTGGCATCGGGCGAGAGGTTCGGGGGAGCTTGAATCGCAGCGTGAATGCAGAGACCGCGAACCTCACGCGTGCGGTGCATGCCGGGATGCGGCAGGCGCGCGCCTGCAGCGCGGCGTTAGAGGAGGATCTTCTGCAGACTGAGGGTCTGCACGCGCGGATCGCCCGCGCTCGATCGGGAGCCCCCGACGCAACCCTTGCCGAACTTGCCGCCGAACTTGAGTTGGCGCGCTCCACGGTGCAGCGAGCACTCGCCGAGATTGAGCGTCGTGTCAGTACGGCGCATGCAGGCGACCACCCAGCGGGGCAACCTCTGCGATGATTCACGCATGAGCAGCCGGCAGATCACGATCATTGCGAACTGGAAGGCGAACCTTCCGCCGAGTGAAGAGGTCGCGCTCGCCAAGGAGATTGCCGCAGGGGTAGGGGGCGCACTACAAGCCTCAGGGAGTCCTTCGAGCCTTCGCGTACTTCTTGCGCCGAGCGCGCTCGGCCTCGTCCCTGTCGCCTCCCTGCTCCGAAGGGAGTACCCCCAGGCTGGAATAGAGGTCGCCGCACAGGACTCCTCGCTCAGCAGCGCCGGGGCATTCACCGGTGAAATTCCCGCAGATCATCTCGTTGGGATCGCCCCTGCGGTTATCGTCGGCCATTCGGAGCGCCGGCGAGACCATGGTGAGAGCGATGAGGTCGTTGGCGGGAAGCTTGCACGAGTGGTCGCGGCAGGGCTGGCGCCCGTGCTCTGCCTCGGTGATGACCTCCCGAAGGCGGAGATCGCAGCCCGTGTCGACGTTGTGCAGGCCCAATGCGCGGCGGCCTTCGCCGCCGCAGAGCGCGCCGGGTGCAGCGCCGCGCAACTCTTCAGCGCAGGCTTAGTCATCGCCTACGAGCCCATCTGGGCGATTGGCACGGGCAATCCGGCCTCGGTAGAGATTGCTGAGGCGATCGCCAGCGGCCTACGGAGCGCGCTGCATCGCGAAGAGCTCCCCGTGCTCTATGGGGGATCCGTAGACGCAGCTTCAGCAGCACCATGGTTCGGTGCGCCAGGAAGCCGGACTGATATCGATGGCCTCCTCGTCGGTGGTGCCTCACTCCACGCCGATCGCTTCGGTGCCATCGTGCGTGCCGCGTTGGCCGCGACGGAGCCTGCGTAATGCCGACGCCTACGCCACGCCTCGCGCTGATCATCGTTGACGGGTTTGGCGTCGGCGAGGGCGGCGCATGTGATGCCATTGCTGCCGCCTCTATGCCGAACTGGCGTGCGCTCTGCGCGCAGTACCCCCATACGACACTCGGAGCGAGCGGCGAAGCGGTTGGACTTCCGGCTGGCCAGATGGGGAACAGCGAGGTCGGTCACCTGAACATCGGGAGCGGACAGCGCGTACCGCAAGACCTGCCGCGCATCGATGCGGCGATTGCCGACGGCTCCTTTGCGCAGATGGCCGGCCTGCGCAGTGCAGTGAGCGCAGCGCAGGAGAGCGGCCTGCATCTGATCACGCTCCTTGGGAGCGGTGGCGTGCACGCCAACGATCGCCATGCGATTGAGGTGTTGCGGGCCGCGCACGCAGCTGGCGTGCCAAGAATTCTCGTGCACCTTCTTCTTGACGGCCGCGATACGCCACCCCGATCGGCTGCGGCAGCGCTCGCCTCGTTCCAGCAGCGCATGAGTCAGGCGGCACCTTCAGCACAGATCGCGACCATTGGTGGGCGCTACTTCGGCATGGATCGCGATGACCGTTGGGAGCGCACCGCCGCCGCGCTCGACGCGATCGTCCTTGACGGCGATCGCCTGGCGGGCAGCCCAGAGTTTGCCCTCGAAGAGGCGTATGCGCGCGGCGAGAGCGATGAGTTCGTGCTGCCGACGAGGGTGGCACTGCCCGACGCCGCAGTGATGCGGTTCACCCCGACCGACGTGGTGGTCCATGCAAATTTCCGTGCCGATCGAGCGCGACAACTCATCCGTGCCCTGGCGGCACCAGAGCTGGCGGAGCATGCTCGGCCCGCTGCTCTCCCAGTGCGTTGCTGGGGGATGACCTCCTACGGTGAGGGGGAGGGTCTTGCGCTCGTGCAGCCAATCTTTGGCCCCTCTGTTGTGCCATCGCTCGCCGGACTCGTGGCGGCCGCGGGCATGCGCCAGCTGCACGTTGCAGAGACAGAGAAGTACGCGCACGTGACCTATTTCTTGAATGGCGGAATCGAAGAGGCATTCCCGGGTGAGCGACGGATGCTGGTACCTAGTGACCGCGTCGCCACCTACGATCTGGCCCCTGAGATGCGGGCGGAGGCGATCGCGGCGGCGGTGGTAGCCGCACTCGAGCACGGGGACGAGGGGTTGATCGTCGCCAACATCGCCAACCCCGATATGGTCGGCCATACGGGCGAATTTGCCGCCACGGTGCGTGCATGCGAAGCGACAGACCGCGCCATCGGCGCGATCGCAGCAGCGGCTGCGGCGGCTGGCGTGCCCCTGATGATTACGGGCGACCATGGGAACGCCGAGGAGATGTGCGCCGCTGACGGTTCGCCGCTCACGAGTCACACCCTGCAGCGCGTGCCTCTCCTGGTCGCGTACGGGGAGGGTTCAGGACCATCGCTCGCAGAGGGGGACCTCCGAGATATCGCCCCTACCGCCTGTGCCCTCTTGGGCCTGCGCCCCGACCCTGCAATGACGGGGGCGTCACTCCTGCGACCCTAGCCTCCGGGCGCCTCGTGCGCGGGTCGGGTGGTAGAGTTAACGCAAGAACAGGTAGACAGTAGGAGGACCTATGAATCCAGTACTCGCCCTCGGACAGATCGTCGTCAGCATTTTCTTGATCATCGCCATCCTCATGCAGTCCCGAGGGATCGGCCTCAGCTCTGCCTTCGGTGGGGACTCCAGCGTGTATCGTTCCCGCCGTGGCGTTGAGCGCCAGCTGCTCCGCTTCACGGTCGCGTTGATCATCCTCTTCGTCGGCTTCTCGGTGCTCGGCTACCTCCAGACGAACTAAGCCGGATCGCCCTCGTGCGCAGGCAATACGGCGCCCGACAGGGACTTACCCGCACAATCGTCGCGGTGGTCTTCGCCGCAGCCGCACTCTTTGCAGGGGCTGCCCAACTCGGCTTGGTGAGCGCTCAGATTCCTGGAGTTGGCGTGCCCGGCGGAGAGTTGCCATCTGGCGAAGGGGTGCTCTCCGTGGGTGTTGTGGGGATCGCGGCAACCCCACTCCCGCTGTTTGCTGAGACCGCCGCCGATCGCGCCGTTGTGGCGTTGACCTATCGGGGCCTGACACGCCTTGATGCGAGTGGGTGGCCAGGACCAGACATCGCATCATCTTGGAGCGTCGCCGCCGACGGACTCTCGTGGACGATCACCTTAGACCCGGCTGCGCACTGGCAAGATGGATCGACCGTTACCGCGGCCGATGTGCTTACGACGATCTCGATTGCGTCGGAGCTCGGCACCGCGGGCGGGTATTGGCAGTCGATCACCGCGGAAGAGGGCAATGACGCTGGAACGGTACGACTCAGCGCCTCGCGGGCGCTGGCAAACCTTCCGACAATGCTCGGTTCACTGCCACTCCTCTCTGCGACACAGTTTGCTGGGCTCAGTGCGGCACAGATCCCAGATTCTGATGCGGCGAAGGTACCGCAGGGGAGCGGCCCATATCGCATCACGAGCATCTCCTCTGGGGGTGCTGGCCTGGTGCGACGCACCGACCTACTCGCCTCTGACCGCGTATCCCTCACTGCGGTTAGCACATCAGCAGAGAAGATTGCGCTCTACTTCTTCCCTGACGCCGCATCGGCGCTGCGCGGCTGGAGCGCAAGCTCGCTTGATCAACTTGTGGGGCTCGATATCGCCGATGCACGTCGCGGCACCGCTGCCCGGGGGAGCACGATTGAGCTTGGCTCGACGGTCTTCTCGGGGATAGCAGCCAACTTGCGACCAGGGACCGTTCTGCGTGACCCTCGCCTGCGCGCGGGTTTAGCGGCGCTCCTCGACCCCGTTGCGATTACCACCGTGTTCGGCGGCTCCGTAGCACGGACGCCCGTGTCGCCACTCTCATGGGGCTGGGCAGAACTGCCTGACGCGAAAAGCGGTGTCGACTACGCGACGAGCCAGTTCAAGGCGGTCAAGTGGAAGAAGGGAGCCGAGAGCTGGTCGCTCCCAAGTGGCGCAGCGGCAAGCCTGGAGATTCTGACCTTGCCGGCGTTGGCACACCCTGCTGATGCTGCAGTTGCGGCACAGGCGGCAGCTGCATGGACGGCCTTCGGCATTCCAACTCGGGTGACGGAGCTCTCTCCCATCGATCTCACCAGCCGTCTGGCATCAGGAGCGTTCCAACTCGCTGTGCTGAACGTTGATGTCGGCATCGATGTTGATCTCTACCCACTCCTTGGATCCGCAGCAGTTCTGACCGGCGGCAACGTCGCCGGAATCCAGCTCAAGGATCTCGACCTGCTGCTCAATCGCGCTCGCCAGCCAGGCGACCGGGCTGCGCGCACAGCGGCCTTGGTGGCCCTGCAGAAGTGGCTTGCGGAGACGAACTACATCTTGCCGATCCGCTTCCGCGCGGTCGAACTCTTGACCTCAAGCCGCGTCACTCAGGCGGCCCCAATGCTCGTGGACGAGCCTGAAAGCTACCTGCGGGCTGTGCTATCCTTCCGCCTCGCGACCCCCTAAGCGATTAGGGGGTTCGAACGGGTCGAGGTGGCGGAATTGGCAGACGCGCTGGCTTCAGGAGCCAGTGTCCGCAAGGACGTATGGGTTCAAGTCCCTTCCTCGATACCAGCACCTGTGCCCAGGTGGCGGAATTGGTAT
>Ga0209087_1000166_pt1 | contig 41650 bp, 31 predicted proteins | sample S_130805_EF_Meta_FD_187321 | JGI IMG/M metagenome (GOLD analysis project Ga0209087, IMG submission 187321) | Freshwater microbial communities from Lake Simoncouche, Canada to study carbon cycling - S_130805_EF_MetaG (SPAdes) (version 2) | ecosystem: Environmental > Aquatic > Freshwater > Lake ... | reverse complement strand
AAATGTTTAACTATAATAAATTTATCACTTGATTGTTTAAAACATTGTGTATTAAAATATGATCTGACTCAAGCTGAGAAAAAATCTCTAGACTCTATTTTAAAAGATAATAAAAATATTATTAATTCTTACATATCAGTAGATGCACTTAAGAATAATTTTCCTGATATTACATTAATGATAGATTTAAGCACTAATTCACAATTAATAAATGCGTTCTATCCAAATATAAGAGATAGGTTATTTAAACTCTTATTAGAAACTAGAATGAAAAAAGGATATATTAATTATGATAGTGCCCAAAGTAAATTACAGATAAAAGATGCTCATATAGATAATTCATATTTATATGAAGGTATTGATATTTTTGATAGTGTTATTAATGGAAATATTTTAAATTGTGATTTATTTAGTACTGAAATTAAAAATTCAGATATTTTTAAATCAAATCTTTTTAACAAATCCAAAGCTACTCATTCATTTTTTGATCAAAGTTATTTAAATAACAATAGTACTTTAAATGATTGCAATATTACAGGTGACAATACTATACTTTCAGGTATAGTTGAAGGCGGCCGTATTATTTCTGGCAAAATTGTTTCCAGGATAGCTAAAATATCTGATACTACAAAAATAGTTTCTTTTGAAAAAATATTATAAAATATGTCAATGACAGCAGAACAGAAAGGATGTTATGATAAATTAGTTTCTCAAATACAGCAAGAGATTACTTCTTTTTGTCAAATACCCTTTACAATTCCTAAAGAGGAAGTGATACGTATTATCAATAATGCCAAAATGTGGTTTTACAAACACTATGAATATTCAGTTCAGGAAAAGTATTATGCATTACGTGCAGCTACTTTTCAAAGCGATATGTTTAAAAAGAGCGGAGAAGTTACGATGCCTGAATCAGTATGGGCTGTAAATTCAGTTTATCAAATTAATAAATGGGCCGGAGAAGATGGTGGATTTGGTAAAAAAAGTTTTACTGGTCTTGATCCGGACTTTGCTCTTGATAAATTTATTTATAATAATGTATATGGCTCAGGTATAGGTTCTGAGCAATTAATGTATTATGTAATTAATGCATATTTTATTGATTTGGCCAGAATGAATCTACAAGGAATGATTTCTTATAATTACAACTATCTAAATAGAAAATTTAGATTCATGGGAGAACTTCCAAAAAATGATGTAATTTTTTTAATATATGAAAAACTTAATGATTGTGACCTTTTTAGCGATGAGATCTTTATTAGATATGTTGCTGCTCAAGTTAAAAAACAATTAGGAAGAATTTTAGGTACTTTTAATTTTAATTTGCCTGGTAATATTCAGATAAATTATTCAGAAATAAAAGATCAAGGCACTGAAGAATTAACAGCAATAGAAGAAGAAATAAAAAATGATGAAGGAGTTGATTACTTTTTTACCGATTAATATTAATAAATAATAAAATATTAAAAATTAAATGTCAGACCTGTATTGTAAACCTATAGATTCTATTAGTTATTCTAATGAATTATTAGAAATTGAAGATTCTATAAGTCTTATGTTACAGCAAATTGAATGTTTGCTAATAACTCCTAAATCAAAGGTGCTAGGTGTTGATGATTTTGGAATTAATCTAGAAGATTATATTTTTGATTTGACTTTTAATACTACGGCTATTGAAAGTACGATCAGAAATCAAATTAATCTTTTCATTCCTTTGACTATACAATATCCAATAGATATATTAATTAATTTTTATGAAGGGACTGCTAGAGATTTAGCTGAAATAAATATAACAATAAGTGGAACTCCAGCATTAACTGTAGTTTTTTAAATAAAAGAATAAAATGGGGTTCTTAAATAAAAATGCAATAACAGCTTTAAGAATTTATACTCAAGCATATAATTATATGACAAAAGTATATGGACAAACACGTAATGTTTTCACGCCAGCTTCTCCTTACGGGCAATTATTAACTGTTTTATCTAACATAGGTGAACTTATTTTTTATTACATTGAAAGTTCAATTTCAGAATTAAATTTTGCGACCGCTAAAAACTTAGCTTCAATACATGGTTTATCTAGACTTACTGGTCACAATCCAACAAGAGCTATTTCTGCAATAGGCAAAATTGCTCTAGTCCCAAAAACTGATGCTGCACAAAGAGTGCAAGGCAACTATATAATGATTAAAGACAAATCTGAGATACAATGTGTAGATAATGGATTAATTTATTTAATTTTTCTTGACTCTAATGATACTAAAATTGATAAAACGAGTCAAGACACATTTTATTTTACAATAAAAGAAGGTACTATTGAAACGCAAGCATTTACAGGTTTAGGTACTTCTATGCAAAGTTTTTCAATTATAACTAATAATCCAACTGATCATTTTTATACACGAGTCAGAGTAAATGGAAATGAATATTCAATATATGATTCTCTTTATGATATAAGCCCTGAAGAAAGAGGATGTCTCGTAAAAACAGGAATTAATGGTGGTATTGATATTTATTTTGGAAATGGTAATTTTGGAAGAAAGCCGCCAATAGGTAGTCTAATTGAAGTAGAATATTTGATTTCAAGAGGACCTATTGGTAATTTACAAGGCAATAAAAATGTAACTTTTAATTTTATTACCGAGGCTTCTGATGAATATGGTAATATTGTTAACTTAAATGATATTTTTCAAGTTTTTGTAAGTATATCTCCAGATTTTGGTTCAGCTCCAGAAAATCCAGATTTTACAAGAGTTATTGCACCTCATGCAAGTAAGTCTTTTGTTTTAGCTAATCCTGATTCTTACATTTATTTTCTTAAAAAATATGGATTCTTTTCATTTGTTAATGCATTTAATACAAAGGACGATCAGTATATCGATGATGATAACATTATTTATTTAGTTTTAATCCCAGATATTAAATATAAATTAACAACTGACATTGATTATTTTACTCTCCCTACTGATGAATTTATTCTTACTGATAGTGAAAAAAAACGAGTATATGAGCTTTTAGATAACAGTGGACAAATGTTAATAACTGCTGAAAATAGAATTATTGATATAAAAATTAAAAAATATGCAATTAATATAGTTCTTAGATATTTTGATAATGCTGATAAATCTCAAATAAAAAGTATTATTAGGTCAAGATTAAATGAATATTTTTTAAATGTAAAAAGAAGAGATAGAGTACCAAGATCAGATCTTGTTTCACTAGTAGAACAAATATCTGGTGTAGATTCAGTTAATGTTTTTTTTATTTCTGAGCAAAATGAATCCGCTATTAAAAATGGTTATTATGAAATTGATGTAGTAGGATATGACCCAATTACTAAGCAGCAGACTTTATTAAGCACTAAACAAATTAATCTTTCACCTGGAGAAGATCCTGGTTTAGGATTAGATGATTTTGGAGATATTAAAATAGAAGATAATGAAATCGTAATTATTAGAGGTGATTGGTATGATAGAAATAATAATTATTATGAAATGTATCCTAATGATAATAAACTATCATCTTTAAATATTTTCTTTAAAGAAGAAATTAAAGCTGATCTTTATAATCAAATACAAAATCAAAATTTTGAAAAATTAAGAAATAAAACTTTAACAAATACAATAGCCTAATATGGAACTAGATATAATGAATGAATTTGATAAAATAACTGCTAATGAAGAAAATAATAATGGTGTAAGTTTATATGCAGTTCAAGATAATCTTAAAAATAATTTAAAATGGAAAGGGTATAATTACCGAGAAACTTTAATTAGTAATTCAGTATCTCCCTATTTATTAAGAAATTTAAAAATTTCTAACTTTTTAAAATATTTAAATGATATATGTTTCGAATATATCGAAACTGTTAAAAAAATTAGAGTATATTACAACTTTACAGTTGATAAAGATACTCGATATATTAACTAATGAAATACCAAGATCTTTTATTTTTTGATAAGCATGGAAATTCACTGAATTTCAATTATAATGATTCTACAGAGTCTTGGTATGGATCTGTTTTCATGCCACGTGTGTCTACTGAACTTTTTGAAGTAGTTCAAATTTTTATTGTTCAAAAATTATATAATTCTCAAGGTGTTTTACGTTATGGGTTTCCTCATGATTTAGAAGAACCTTCTTCAGTTAATGAGCCTGGTTGGTTAATGTCTTGGAATTATGATCAACCTTCTGAAATATTTTTATTTACGTATAGTACTGAAGAAGAAGTACCTTTTTTATCTCAAGTTGATCAATTAGATATACCATTAGATTGGGATCCTACTCAATATTATAACACAGAAGGCCATTTATATACAACAAAAATTACAGATGATGTTCTTCAGATAAATGTTGCATTATCATCAAAAAATGAAAATATCTATAAAAGAACTGCTTCTATAATAGATAAGCCTTCAAACAAATTAGTAGCTGAAATAGTTTTTTATGGTGAAGTAATAGGTGAAGATCCTCGTCTTAGTACGATAACTACTAATTTAGGATATACTATTAATAATAGTGATTATCAGATATTTAAGAATAGTGATATCAAAGAACCTTTATATAATCATATTTTTTTAAATGAAAAGAAAAAAGAAATTCTATTAGAAGGTAGTAATATTTATCCATATACTGGATCATATAGAGCTTTAATTAATGCCATTAAATATTTTGGATATGATGATATTTATATGAAAGAATATTGGAGAGATGTTGATATTAATTCTCCACTTTTTGGCAAATACGTACAAACTCTTCCAATTGAATTTTTAAAATCTACTGCTAGATTTAATGATTTAAATATTAAAGTTCCTAGTGCTTCTCTTAGAAAAACAGGTAAATTTGGTCTTTTTTATAAATTAAATAGAGTAAAAGATGAATATGATGAATATGATTTACCTATTACCGAAGAAACTTATTCATATACAATAGAGGAAGTTCTTATAAAATTATTTGGGTTAAAACAAAAATTACAAAAAGATTTTTTGCCATTAAATGCAAAAATTATTGATATTACTGGCGAAGCTGACTTTTTTTCCAAAAATCAAATTACTATTCAGCCGAGTACAGTAAGAACGGAAACTATATTAACTGGGTTTAATACAGATTTTATAGTAGATCCTGGTCGAGTTATTTTTTTACAAGATCTTAGAACTATAGATATTTTAACTTTTGCTAAGTATACGCCATACAACTATGATCAAAATATGTATATAGGACCAAGAGGCACTCCTATTACAGTTTCAGATTATATCATTGGATTTTCAGATCAATTAATAGGCGGTTATAACTGGCTTGATGCTAAATATCCAAATGAAAATGGTAAATTAGGAAGTTCTGTTGATGGTAGATTAAAAACTGTATTAGATTTAGCAAATGTACTACTTGCATATTTTAATAGATATGCACCTAATCTTGATGCTATAGAAAAATTACCTGATAATACAGATATACCAATAGGTGCACCTTTAGTTTTAAAAAATAATAGTTTTCCAATTACGACATGGGATAATTCTAATTCATATTGGCAGCAATTAGATTCTATTTCTGCATCTTCTCAAGTTTTTAGTTGGAATTATTTAGAATATAGAAATTCTGCAGAAATTGAATGGATAATTACCAAACCTCTTACTTCATATTCACCTGAATATTATTATGAAATACGGGGAAACATTGCAGAATATAGCATATTACCTGTTTTTTTACCATATATTGGAGTATATGATATTGAAATGAGGATTTATGACTATTATAATAATATTTCAACTAGTCGTCAAAATGACTATGTTGAAGTAAAAGCTAGAAACTTAGAAATTATTGGAACTTATACGGCTATGGATTCTATCTATAATTGGGATATTAAGGAAGAAATACCAGTGTCCGAAAGAAAACCAGGTCAGCCTATTGTAAAATCACCACTCTTAGAAAAATATGCATCGTATTGGAATCTTCCATTCTTACCTAATGAATCTTTCGATAATTATGATGTTAGTTGGGAAATGTTTAATAGAGCGAATTACGCACTAAATAATCAATATAGTTCATTTGCAAATTTTCATATTTCTACATTTAGAGATAATGATGACTATAGTTTTGTAGGACCTTTTTTCTGGGATAATTTAGAATCATCTAGGTGGATAGATAATAGTCATAACTGGTGGGATGGTACAGTGTTGGCTGGTGACACTCCTGCGTTTTTTAATATTACCTATTATGAACCACTGAGTACGTATAGCATACTTACTCTAGTTAACTCTAGTGGTACTCACAGAATAAATATACCTCAACTTACTGATATTTATGAACTTTCTCAATGGTTAAATGGCACAACGCATCCTGTTTTTTCAAAATATGCATATAATCCAATTAGAAATAAAGATAATTATGATGAAATTATGTATATTCAATGTGTTTCTAAATATTTTGGAATATATGGTGATTTTTATAGTGTATATGGAGATACTATAGAATTGATAATAGGCAGAACTTCTAATTCTAAAAATTATTCTATAAATTGGAATTCAGCCAAGATAATAAATAATCAAATTAAATTAAATAGATCAACGCATGTTGTTTTTTCTTATGACTTATCAAAAATAAGTGGAAAGGATCATTTTTCAGCAAGATGGAAAATCCATAATAATACAAATATTAATTTTGGAGATGATAAATATATTAATGCACGGTATTTGGCATATTTGTTTGATATGCCTGGGCAGTATTCAATTAGTCTTTTTTTAAATGATACTAATGGTAATAAATATGAAATAACTAAAAATTTCTTAATAATAAACTAAAAACAAATGTCAATCTCAGTAACAGAAATTCTTGGAACTGATTCTTTAGCAGGTTCTAGATTAGTAATCAATGATAACTTTAACGTATTAGCAGATGCGGTGAATGATATTTTGGTATATCTTAATCCAGCAGCCAGCACATTTACGAATCTTTCCAATATTACCACAAATTCTTTAACAGTAGGGTTAAGTTCTCCTAAACTACAGGTAACTTCATCGATATTTAATATTACAGCAAATCCTACGGTACAGGGAAATATTAATCTACAAGGAAATCTTTATAGAAATAATATTAATTCTACATTAATTAATGAAATAACTACAGCACCAGGTTTAACAAAAAGTATAGGATCTGCATCTGCAATACCGCCATATACAATAGAAAGAGTATCTAACGATGGAGGATCACCTATTACTATTAGTTTATTCGAAGGTGAATTAGGTCAAGAAATTATTTTTTGTTATTATGATACTACGTCAGGAGTTGTTAATATAGTAGCAGGCTCTAACACTACGTTGATTCTTACTGGTACATCAACTAAGGTTGCATTATCTGGAATTGGTCAAACTGCACATTTTATGTGTATTCCTGACTCTTCTAATAATCCAGTATGGTATTTAGTAGGCGGTGTTAATTATACATTATCTAGTTAAAAAAATAAAAAAATGGCAATAGCTCCACTTATAAGAACGCCACAAATTCAAGGAGGAACTTTTTATACATTTTCTTCAGCTGCTAGGGATCTTTCTAAAACTATCAACAATACAAATCTTAAATTTGTATTTTCTAAATATGTTTTATTAAATATTCCTAATTTTGATTCTCTTCCATTTTCAGATTTTGGAGATTATAATAACTATATGCAATTTAACACCATAGATGGTGAAATTGTAAATGGAGGATTAAGTTCTGATAGAAATATTGATATAGCTCAAAATTTACAAAATTATGCATTAAATATAGAAAGTCTAATACTTAACGATGTAAATTATGATGCTACTCTAAAACAAGGTGTATCTGAAAGAGTTTTTTTTAAATGGTTAAAAGAAACAGGTGCTATCAGATTTAGAAATGCTACACCAGCAGAGGCAAGTTCTACAATAGTCAATCCTAGATTTGTAGAAGAGGATTCAACATCAACAGGCTCTGTACAGTACCAAAAAGTAGTTCAATTTATCGGTGACATAGATGTTATTAATAATGTAGAAAAAGGAGGCGATAGTTATACTGAAGTATACATTTATGTGCCTACTCAAGTAGGAAATACACCTACTGTACTTTTTAAAACTACATCTGACAATAATTATCAACCTGATATGATTGTTCAAGGTTCTAATGAATATATTTTAGGTCGTGGTACTGATACTGTTCACCCTGAAGGGTTAGATATTAGAGCATATTACGATGTAGATGACCAAATAAATTGGACTGATCCTGACGCCAATTGGATGAATGATCCGTATCCACAAAATGTAACAAATGCATATTTTACAGAACCTGCAACTTTTACAGATGCAGGCAACACTGATATTAAAAAATACCCTGCAGATTATAATAATCCATCAGGATTTGATGGTGTTGCATATAGAAGAAGTAAATTAGATGGTATAGGTATTGAGTTTGAGCCTAATAGTTATGCTGCAATAGTAGCAGATCCTAATTTAGATACTATTATGCAATTTAATAGTTCAAATCAAGCTTCTAATTTTGAATATAACGCAGTTTTAGTATATTATGATCTTTATGATGTATCTTCGCCTTTAGAAAGAGTTACTAATTTATATGGAGTTCTTTTATTAGATAATGTGACATTAACTAATGCAGGTGGATATATTCAAAGAACTCCTAAATATAAACCTAACTCTCTCACTGGAGAAAATGGTAATTCTTATGGATTTAAACTTAATATAAGAATAGACGCATCATCTCTTACAGTAGGCGTTAATTCAATAGTAAATGAATATAGCACTTTTTCAACTGGTCAGTTTATAGAAGCAGTAGCAGAACTCCAACAGTCTGTAAAATTTTTCGAAACACAACAGCTTAAATACACTGAATTAGAAACTAGAGTTAATTCTCTTGAAAACAGGGCGACAACTATACCGGATGTTCAATCCATGACATCAAAAATTAATCAACTAGAAACAAATCTACAAAATGCCAGAATGAATTACTCATCTTCTACGGCTATTTTAGATATGATTAATAAAATTAATAAAGAATTAGGCAATATTGTAAATGGTAAGGTTAGTGTTAATTTACAATATAATACAGATGTTTTATATCCAGGTACTGGTATATCTTTAGATAAATCAGTACCTAATAAAATAAAAATTACTAATAGTGTTCAAAGCTATGCTATTGATATTCCTAATGATTTAAATAATAATCTTATAACGGCATCAGAACCTTTAGATATTTCAATATCTTCACCCAGTCTTGTTTATTTATTAGAACCATATAATAATATGTGTAGAATATATACTACAGGTTCAGCTGGTGGTGATCTTAAAATATTTATAGATGATAGTAGTTCACCTTTCTCAAAAGGCCAAATTGCTAGAATGGTATTTCCTAATTTAATAGATATGGCCGGAAGAAATATACAAATATTTACCGATTCTTTAAATAAAAAAGGTTACGGTTCTTATGGAATAACAATAGGTAACATATTTTCATCAGATTTTATTTCGGTAAGACCAATTTTTGAAATAATATGTTTAGATTCTCAAACATACACATTTGCAATAGATATACTACGATAAAAATATGTCAAACAGTCAAAACTCAATATCAACAATTTTACCTCAGCTTCTTAGGCTTTACAATAATAATGTAACAGCATACGAAAAAATCACTGAGGCTGTTACAAGTTCACAACAGACTGTAACTATAGACCTTACAGATGGTACCGGATATACAAAAAAATTACAGGTTCCAAGTTTTGGATATTTAAAGAGTGAAATCGATAGATTGGATCAAAATATTAAAACTTTAACAAATTTTAATACAGGTGGTAACAGCAGTCTGTTATTAAGTGATGGAACTTTTAGAAAAATTATTCTTTCTAGCCTTCTGTCAGAAGCTAAAGATTTATCTAGTATACCTACTATAAATAAATTTGAAGTTAAAGATAATTATTTCTTTGATAATTTTTTAACTCCGCTACTATATGTTACTTTTAATTTAACAGGGCAAGTTCCTAATCAGACAGAAGAGGCGTTAGTAAAAAGAATTTTTTTAACTCTAGATACTCCACAAAAATTAACATATTTTAATCAAAATCTAAAAGGTGTTAATACTTTAGATTACGCAACATTATTAACTCTATTAGATAATAATCAGATATCATATATTGAAGATGAAAGTATAGTTCAGCTACCGCCTAATATTAATAGATATTATGGAAATTTTGATATAGTTGATATTACATCTTCAAATGTTACTCAAGTAGTAAATAGTGTTCAAAATTCACAAACCCAAAAAATATTTATTTTAAATAAATTAACTTACAGTGATGCGGATCTTGCAGTTACAGATTCACTTAATCTTAAAGTTGGTGATAGTCTTGTTGTTAATAGTGATATAATAGATACTCAATATACTATTAAGGCTATAGATACTTCCACCAATGCAGTAACTCTTGAATTAGTGGAAGGCAATAAAGGTTTATCTATTGGAGCAGACATTTTAAAAATTTATTCTACAACAGATGATTTAATTGAAGTAAATTTAAATATTGGATATAATGAATATATGGCTGTTTTTATCAAGCCAGTAGATCCAAATTCAAGAATACCCGCAGTAAATTGGTCTCCAGGTTCTGCATTTTATACAAATGATCTTATATATACACAAAATGATGGAACTGTTATTCCATTGTCTACATATTATAAAAATGCAGTGGTCGATTTTGGAAGATATATTTTATCACTATCTATAGATAAAATACCTACAAGCGCACAAGCATTACAGCCTAATGCACCTGTATTAAATGTTGATAACTTTAAAGTTGTACAGATTAATCAACAAGTTACAGATCAGACTATTATAAAAAATATTGAAGATCTTAATAAACAAAAGAATAGTCTAAGTTCAGAATTAAAAGAATTAGATAGTGCAATTACTCAGAAAAGGTCAGAAATAGCTAATAAAAATTATCAAAATAATGTAGAAAGAGATTCTGACAGAAATACATTATTTGGATTAGTGCAACAAAGATCGACTAAATCTGATCTTTATAGTTCTTTAGTAAAAGAAATAGATGGCAGAATAAGAGATAATGGTTTAACTGGAGCAGATCCTAAATATAGAGTTAGAGGGTTTTTTTCTATACCGGAACCTAAAATTTCACCTGAAACCGGTGCGCAAAATATAGTACAGTTTCAAATAGATTATAGATATTTATCCAGTAATGGCGCAGCTAATCCTGTAAAAACTTTTGATTTTTTAGATAATGGTGTAGATACAATGGGTGCATATTCTAATTGGAATCAAATACATTCAGTAGTAAGAAGTAGAAGTTATAATACAGCTACTCAACGATATGAATGGAATCCTGTAATTACTCAAGACGCTGATTCAATCAATATAAATCAATTAGATATTCCAATCCAAAAAGCTGAACAAGTTGAAATTAGAATAAAATCTGTTTCAGAAGCAGGATGGCCTTCTAACCCTGCATACTCTGGTTATTCTAATAAAATAATTATAAATTTTCCAGCTGAATTAAATCCTGATAATTCTCTTACTGATATTATTAAACAAAATAGAGAATCATTGGCTGCAGTCAAATTGCAAGAAGCTATCAATGCTAAAGGTATTGATACCCATTTAGCTAGTTCATTTTATTCTGGTGATAGATATTTTGCGCATGATGCATCAGTTATTGCTTCAGGGTTTGTAGCAAATAGTACACAGCAACCTATAGATTTATTTACTAAATTAAATCAATTAGAAAATACTATAATCCAATTACAGCAACAGTTATCTGGAATTAAAGCTGAAATTCAACTTACATTTCTAGATGAAAATGGCGTTGAAACTCCAATTGCTAGAAATCAAAAAAATTCTATTTTTGCTGGATATTATACAAATGCAGTTAATGCGTTGACTGTTAAAAAAGGAGCTATTATTACAAAAACATTTTTTATTAATATAAAAAATACTACACAAACACCTCTTGAACTTATTTCTAGAATATGGGGAAGTAATGATAGACAAGTTATTGAATCAGAAAATCCAGTAAATGGAATATCTTCTACAATACCATCTTCTATCTATACATATCTTGATAATTTTAATACATATTCATCTTCAGATTCTGATTATAATAATGTAAAAAGATATGATTTAGTTCCTTTATTGCTTACAAATCCTGAAGTTACTTCTAATAATAAATATGGAAATATTAGTTCGCTATCACCTTATCAATCATGTCAAGTTAAAGGTCAGTTTATCTATGCTAGATATAAAGACGTAGCTGGTGAAAATAATTTTTATAATTATAAAAATCCAGATGGCATTAGAATAGATAAATTAGATGATGCTGAATATTTTTATACTAGGCAAAATTCTACTACAAGTGGAGATACTTCTCATTTTATATGGGGCGGTGGATTTTATTGGGATGGCAGCATATTTAAACCAACAACTTCTACAGGATATGACGGTTCGGGCGCTGCAATAGGAGATGTTTTAGAAGTTCATATTGATCATCCTATTATATCAGCAGGCATTGATACATTTAAAAGTTTTTATGAAAATGTTACATATGATACAGGCACAGGTTCTGGATTAGGATCAACAGTACCTAGTTCATCAGCTTTGCGTACAAATTCAACACCTATTAATGTATTTTCTACATGCGCTGCTATACAGCCTTCATCTACTACGTTAGGCAGAAAAGTAGCATTGCCACTATTTAGACAAACTAGATTTATTAATCTATTAGATGATAATTTATATCATAAACAGCAGCCTATCTATTTATATGAAAAAATGAGTGCAATGGGTAGTAATAGTACTTTTAATATTACAGCAAGTCCATCACTAAGAGATTTAAGTATTGGTATTATTAGTGGTAGTGGTACTTTATATAATGGTGTAGGTTTAGCACCTTTTAATTATCAAAGAGGTGTAAAGATGTCATTTGATACTAATGATCAATATTTATTAGGGAAGAGAAGTTGCGGTGCGTATTTATTTATATCAACTGATAAGCATGAAAGTATTATAGTAAATGGTAAATCTCAAACTTCAACAAAAAATATTACATCAGGTACGTCTTCTTCCATTAAAGTTCCTATAAGTTTTCAATATAGAATGACAGATTATTATGGCTCAGGAAATACCGGATTAGGTAATATAGGTGGAGACCCTACAGGTAGAACTATAAATATCAAATATGCTAAAAGTATGGGGTTTGATATTTATGTGAAAGGCGGAGATATATTTTCTTTTGATGTTGAAATATCTGCAAAATATTCTCCTGATAATTTAAATTTAGATGTAATTCCTAAAGCCAATGTAACAAGCGCACTTAATGATCTACAAAATACAATAAACACTATAACACCAAGTGTAGGCGGCAGTGGAGATCGTGGTATTTATGGTGTTGAAGATAATTGGACAAATAGAGACTATAATATAAAATAAATGATTTATTTACGAAACATTAACAACTATTTTACGACAGCAGTAATAAAAGATGATTCTATTAATTCCACGTTTAAAATAATTGTCATGAAATACACCCTGATTATTACCGTGCTCACTTTGTTGGCTACCAGTCCAATGAGTGCTCAAATGGATGATGTTTATTACAATCCTGACGAGGTTGTAAAAACAAAAAATACCACATCTTCATCAAATCGATTAGGTTCATATAGTTACAACGATTATGATTTTTATTACACTTCAAGAATTCGTCGTTTTCATAGACCACTTCAAGTATTTAATTTCAATAATTTCAACCGCTGGAATAGTTTTGGTATGTACGATCCATTTTATTCATCCTGGAATTCTCCATTTTCTCGTTTTGGATCAGGTATGTCTATGAGTAGTTTTGGATGGGTTGGTTCACCATTTATGTATATGCCTTCATATAACTATATGCCAACATGGGGTAACGGTTACGGGTATAATAACTGGGGTCAAAGCAATAATAATAATAATAACACTACAGTAACGCCTGTTGATGCTTCCAATGGCTATTATGGACCAAGAAGAGGAGGAGGATCTGTTGGTCCTGTTCCAGGCGCACGTAATCCTGAGGTTGGAACCATTGAAAGTACTCCAAGGACAAATCCTTCCGCAGGAAGAAATATGCCGATGGAAAGAAGCACAAGAATTCCTTCTGTAGAAGGAAGTGGAGCAGGCCGATATCCAACAACAGAGGGTAGAATACCATCTACTGGAGGATATTCTCCAAGAACAAGTGAGCCATCTGTTGAATATAGTCGTCAAAGACCAAGTACAACGGTTCAACCAAGGACTTCATCTGAAATTAGAAGTGCAGAAAGAATTAATAGTACCACAAGAAGTGCGTCACCTTCAAGAACTTTTGACTCACCTTCCTCTTCATCAAGTTGGTCAACACCCAGAAGTTCATCTGTAGGTTCAGGATCTTCTTCATCACCATCTTCAAGCAGCAGCGCACCTTCAAGCAGTGGAAGATCCACTTCTTCTGGAGGAAGGGTTATAAACCAATAATTAAATAACGAAAGTTGTTATTTAATCATCATTGAACGGGTGGAATATTACGATGTTATATTCCACCCGTTTTTTTTATTCCTAATCTAAATAATTGACTATGAATATCCCTCAAATAAAATGGTCTGTTTTTTTCTCCCTTTTTCTTTTGCCCTATTTTTCTAATGGACAAAGTATTGCTGATGTCATCAGATTCAGCTATCAGGAACCTGGTGGAACAGCCAGATATACAGCAACCGGAGGTTCAATGGGGGCGATTGGTTCTGACCTTAGCGCTGTTAATAGCAATCCTGCAGGAATAGCGCTTTATAGAAAATCAGAGTTTTCAATATCCCCGTCTTTTATTTCTTCTAAGACAACAGCACGATTACTGTCGGATAAAAATGGTTCTGCATTGACTGAAAATAAATTAGGCCTTAATATCCAAAATTTGGGAATGGTTTTTACTTCTCAGCCAGTACATGATAAGTGGAAACAAATGAATTTTGCCATTACCTTAAATAATTTAAATCATTTTAGTAATACCACTCGTTATAATGGAACCTCCCAGGGAACACTTTTGCAAAGGTTTCAGGAAATTGCTAATACTGATGTAGGACTCGATGATTTTGAAACAGGAATTGCTTCTGAATCTGGTGCTTTATATGATTTAAATGGAGATGGTAAATACGATATTGATTATCAACTGTCACCAAAAGCATTATTACAAAGAGAGCAGGAAATTCAAAATACGGGTTCATTAAGCGAGTTAGCCTTTACTTTAGCAGGAAACTATAATGAAAAAGTATCTATGGGGCTAACAGTAGGCGTTCCTTTTGTTTCCTATTATAATGTGAGAAATTATACAGAAACAGATCCTGCAAAAGCTCCTGGTGGTGTTCCTTATTTTAAAAATTTAAGTTACAGAGAGGAATTGAGTACAACGGGAGGTGGTGCAAATTTAAAATTAGGGGTTATTGTAAAGCCTCAGCCTAATATTCGCATTGGTATGGCTATTCACTCGCCTACTTTTTTTAATGTTTCAGATATTTATCAAAATGAACTGGAATATAATTATTATGAAAATGCAAATGAAACAGGTGCATTTTTAGGAAATAAAGCGGCTGCTGAAGGTAGTTTTGAGTACCGATTTAAAACACCTTGGAGGTACTTTGGAAATATTGGCCTTGTTTTGGGTAAAAAGGGATTTATTGGTGGTGAAGTAGAGTATGTTAATTACGCTGCGAACCGATTTAGATATAATGGTTTTGAGGAAGCTGAAAATGAATCAAACATTGAAATTACTGGACGATTAGGTCAGGCAGTTGCTATTCGTATGGGAGGTGAAGCAGTTGTTAATAAGGTATATCGTTTAAGGGCTGGTTTGCAATTCTATACTTCTCCTTTCAAAGATGACGAAACGTCAAAAACGATACTTAGCCTGGGTGGAGGAAGAAGAGGGGAAAAATATTTCTTTGATGTTTGTTTTAGATTCAACCAATTCAATGAAGTATTTTTCCCATATCTAACTCAAAATTCTCCTCTTCAGGAAGTAGATAAGGCGATAATAAAACAATCTTTAATTTTTACAGTGGGATCTAAATTCTGAGTGCTTTCAGTTATTTAGACCAGAGTCCTAAAGCAGGATAAGTACCTTCTTCGGTTAAATTTTTTAATGCTTCTTTAACAAAAGGCTTGTCTTCCTGATAGGTAACACCAAACCATTGTGCTTCTGAGGGAATGACTAAAATTTTAGCCTTGTCAGATTCAAGGAGCTGGTTTGCCACAAGAGGAATATAATATTCTGCTTTAGGATGATCTTTATTATCTTGAATAAACTGAAGGAATCCTAATCTCAAATATTCAAAAATGGAGGGATGAAAGCCCCAAAAATTCATAGAAACCAGCGTTTTATCGGTTAACATTACTTTAGTGCCGTTCAAATCTCCTGTAATTTCTTGTTCGCTTTTTATGATTTGATGTGTTTCCTTAATACTTGTCAGAAAATTTGATTCATTACTGGTGCAAACTCCTCTTGACACTGCACCAAAATCGGAAAGCGTATGATTCAAATAATAGCCAATCATGGCATGTTTCTCGGGGGAACATGCCTCAGTTAAAAATTTTGCCATGACGGAAAAGCTATCAAAACCATAGAAATCATCTGCATTTATCACAGCAAAAGGTTCTTTAATCACATCTGCAGCAACTAAAACGGCATGACCCGTTCCCCAAGGTTTCTCCCTTTCAGGAATAGGGGGAAGACCTGCTATTGGCGAGGATGACTCTTGAAATACATATTCAACAGGAATAATATGTTCAAAAGTAACCCCTATTTTTTCCCTGAAGGGTTTCTCAATGGACTTTCTAATAATAAAAACCACCTTTCCAAACCCAGCTTTAATCGCATCATAAACAGAAAATTCGAGAATGGTTTCATCGTTTAGGCCAACAGGATCAATTTGTTTAAGACCTCCATAACGAGAGCCCATACCTGCTGCCAGGACTAATAAAGTAGGTTTCATAGGATAAAGAATATTTATATTAATTTCTATAATCTAAAGGAGGATTTCTATTGCCAAGAAGAGCTTCATATTTAAATTGTTCTCCTCTGTTCTTCACTAATTCCAGTTTTGCATTTTTCAACATTTCTGGGTTCACCAAACAATCCATTATGGTAAGAGCCATAGTTTTTGCCGCAACCATCATTCCTTTATGGCCTATAGACATGCCACCTGCAGCAACTGCCTGCCAACTATGCGCAGATGTTCCAGGAACCCAGGTCGCGCTTGAAATACCTGCGGTTGGAACAAGCCAGCTAATATCGCCTACATCGGTTGAACCAAATGCCTCATCACTTTTGTCTGCGTAAGGTTTTACCAAAGCGGCATCTGAAATATTCACATCTTTTCTGTTCAGGGAAGGAAATATTTTAGTCGCAAAATCCTCTTCTGTTTGGTCATAAGTTACGCCACCAACATTTTTCAAATTTTCATATAAGTTGGTTGAAAGGATCTGGTTTGGCAACAAATTATAAACACCATGAATAACCTCAAATTCCATGGTAGTTCCAGTACCCATAGCAGCCCCTTCCGCCGCTTTGGCTACTCTGTTGAAAATATCTTTTACGATATCCATTTCAGGGTGGCGTATGTAATAATATACTTCAGCAAAAGCCGGAACTACGTTTGGAGCCTCTCCGCCGCGGGTAATAACATAATGTACTCTTGATTTTTCTGGAATATGTTCTCTCATCATATTGACCATATAATTTAGGGCCTCAACGGCATCAAGAGCAGATCTGCCTCTTTCAGGAGAAGCGGCGGCATGTGACGCAACGCCACGGAAACGGAACTTTGCAGATTTATTTGCCAACGAAGAGATTGGGTTTGCATTATTATCGTCACCCGGATGCCAATGAATCACCGCATCAACATCCTGGAATAAGCCTGCACGAACCATATAAACTTTACCAGCACCACCTTCCTCGGCCGGAGTGCCATAAAAACGAATAGTACCTTTTCGACCTGTTGTTTTTAACCAGTTTTTAACTGCAATAGCTGCGGCTGCGGAAGCTGAACCAAATAAATGGTGACCGCAAGCATGACCATTTGTATTTCCTGGCAAATCTTTTTTAAATGGGACGGCGTCTTGTGAAAATCCGGGCAACGCATCAAATTCTCCAAGCACCCCAATAACAGGACTTCCGCTACCAAAAGTTGCGGTAAAAGCAGTTGGAATACCTGCTACTCCAGCTTCGATGGTGAAACCTTCCTCTTTCAGCATAGATTGCAGAAGATTGGAACTTTTCCCTTCTTTGTAACCCAGTTCAGCCAGATTCCAAATATTGGTTGCTACATCTATATATTGTTGCTTTTTTGCATCCAAAGCCAGGATAACCGCTTTTTTTTCATTGGCTAATGATTGAGAACCACTTTGACCAATAGACCATTGGGAGATCAGAATCAAAATAACAAGAGGATAAATATTTTTCATATAACTTATTTACAATCCCGCTTTTGCGGAAATAGTTAACATTCTATCGATACAAGACCTTCCTTTTTCCAGAACATAGTCTGAAAGTATAATCTCTGGTAATTCATATTTCAAGGCAAGATATACCTTTTCTAAGGTATTTAATCTCATGTGAGGACATTCATTACAAGCGCAGGAATTTTCTGGGGGTGCGGGAATAAATGTTTTATTTGGAGAATATTTTTCCATCTGGTGAATAATTCCAGACTCGGTGGCCACAATAAAAGAGCTTTTATTACTTTTTATGGTGTAGTTTAATAAACCTGTTGTTGAGGCAATAAAATGTGCTTTCCGCAATATAACATCCTCACATTCAGGGTGCGCAATAAGTTCAGCTTCTGGGTATTGAGACATTAGTCGATCTATTTTTTCAGCAGAAAAAATTTCATGAACCATGCAAGCTCCATTCCACAAAACCATATTTCTTCCTGTTTTCTTATTCAAATATGCACCTAAATTTTTATCAGGAGCAAAAATAATAGGTTGATCAAAAGGAATAGATTCTATAATTTGTACCGCATTGCTGGAAGTACAGCAGATATCAGTAAGTGTTTTCAATTCTGCAGTACAATTGATATAACTAACCACGGTATGTCCGGGATATTTTTCCATGAATTTTTTAAACAAAGGAGCAGGAGCAGAATCGGCCAGAGAACAACCTGCTTTCAAATCAGGTAATACCACCTTCTTATTAGGACAAAGAATTTTAGCGGTTTCTGCCATAAAATGGACGCCGGCAAAAACAATTAAATCGGCCTTTGTTCTTGCAGCCTCTTGTGATAATCCAAGACTATCACCTATATAATCTGCAATATCCTGAATGTCAGGTTCCTGATAATAATGAGCTAAAATAACGGCGTTTTTTTCCTTTTTTAGCTTATTTATTTCCTCAAATAAATCGATGGTGGGATCTATGGCCAAATCGAGGTATCCCTTTTTCTGTAAATTTGGAAGTGCTGATAATATATCCATTAGCAATTTATAAAAGGTTTGATTTGTAAAAATAAGTAAAAATCGGATAATTTATTTTGAAGTTATTGCCCTATCAGAAATAAAGCGGGTTTTTTGTGAATAGATGGGAATCCAGTTTTTTTCCATTGATTGATAGTTCTGGTTGCAATAAATTCATCGGGTAAGGTCAGGTCAGATGCAATACATAAGCGGATTGTATCGGGTAAGTGATGCAATAATACATCTAAACAGGCCTCATTTCTATAGGGCGTTTCAATAAATAGAAAGGTTGTTGCATTTTTTGATATTTCAGTCAACATGATCTTTAACTGGGCCACTAATTCAGGTTTTTTTACAGGTAAGTAGCCCATAAAGGTAAATCTTTGACCATTTAATCCAGAGGCCATTAAAGCTAATAAAATAGAAGAAGGACCGACCATGGGTACCACTTTAATACCCAAATGATGTGCAAGCTTTACTATTTCTGCTCCTGGGTCAGCAATCCCCGGGCATCCTGCCTCAGAAAATAAACAGATATCATTTCCCTTTAAGGCTGGTGCTAAAAGTATTTCTATCGATTGGTTTGGTTGATGTTTTGGGAGTTCCATAAAGGATATTTTATCCAAAACTAATGCTGGCAGTAAAATTTTTAACTGCGCCCTCGTGGTTTTTCCTCTTTCAGATAGGATATAGGAACAAGTTTCTATTTTTTGTAATAGATAAGGAGCGATAGCGTATTCACCCCCTTCCCCCAAAGGAGATGGCATTAAATATAAGATTCCTTTAGACATAACAGACTAATACTAATTTTAATCTGTAAATCTAACTATATTTGAGTTTTTAAAAGAAATTTGGGTAAATCCTACAGAATGTTCGCTACTGCAGAAACGTACACGATTCATCTTCCGCAATTTGAAGGGCCTTTTGACCTGCTGCTTTTCTTTATAGAAAGAGATGAACTGGATATTAATGATATACCCATTTCAAAAGTTACGGAAGATTTTTTAGCTTATATTCATCAAATGGAAAGGTTAAATATTGATTTAGCCAGTGAATTTGTTGTCGTAGCTGCTACCCTTTGCCGCATAAAAGCCAGATTATTACTTCCAAGAAAACCTATTGACGAGGCAGGTAATGAAATAGATCCCAGAGAAGAGTTAGTGAGCAGGTTATTGGAGTATAAAAAATTTAAAGAAGTTTTAGATACTTTCCGGGATTGGGAAGATGCCAGAGAAAAGAAATTTGAAAGGGGAAATCTGGAAGCTGAAATAAAAATTTTGGCTAACCAGGCTTTAGCTGATGCTTCTTTAGAGTCAATCTCTTTATTTAAATTATTGCGGACTTTTGAATCGGTTATGCGTCGTCTGGAGGTTAAAAAACCACATGCTGTTCATGAAATTGTTCGTATAAGTTATACAATCGAAGACCAGCAAAATATTCTTGTTTCGGTCGTAAAAAGAAAAGGAAAAGCGGCTTATGAAGATATTTTTAAACATTGCGTTGACAGATATCAGGCTATTGTGACCTTCCTGGCTTTACTTGAACTTTTAAATCTTGAGGTTTTTAAGTTAATTTCGGGGGAAGGATTGAATTCTTTTTGGATCGAACCTTGGGAAGAAGTAAATTATTGATTGAAATAAATTAGGGTTATGGAAAAATATTATCAATTTCGAATTTCTTTGAATGAGGTTGTTCCCGAAGTCTGGAGAACCTTCCAAATTAGTGAATTACATAGTTTATTTGATTTACATCAAGTCATTCAGGTCGTAATGGGTTGGGAAAATGATCATCTTTTCCAATTCAAAAAAGATGGTAAATGGTATGGTTTAATCGATGACGATGATTTAGTCAGTTCAAAAATGTTGGATGCTGACGAAACGCTTCTCCATGAATTAATTTTAAAAGAGGGTGATTCTTTTGAGTATGAATATGATTTAGGAGATTGCTGGATGCATACCCTGAAGTTACAGAAAATAGTTACCCTGGAAGAGGATCTGTTACCGATTGCTTTTGCAGGTGCAAATTCCTGCCCGTTTGAGGATTGTGGAGGCCCAGCCGCCTATATGGAATTGAAAGAGGCCTTACTGAATCCAAAAAATGAGGAAGAAATGGAAATGAAGGAAACAATGGGCGATTTTGATCCTTCTTTTTTTGATCTGGAGGAAGTAAATGAAATATTAGCAGATATTGAGGAAGGTGATTGGTTCGACGATGAAGACGAAGAAGACGATGATGATGAGGACGATACAGATTTTAATGATGATATTTTCGATGATTTTGATGATGATGTAAAGAAAAATTAAGTTTTTTTTATATACCATAGATTAAATCTTGTCGTTTTGGAATAATGAATGCACAAACGCATGCTCTTAGTTACTATGCTTGTTTTAAAAAGGGTTTTTTATAGGATTATTATAATATGCGGAATAATTGGATTTTCTAGTTTTAATGTAAAAGCCCAAATTGGTTGGGAAGCTGGCTTATGGGTAGGTGCGGCTCATTATTTTGGAGATTTAAATACGAATTATAACTTGGAAAAACCTGGGGAAGCCTTTGGTTTAATGGCTAGGTATAATTTCAATAATAGGGTGGCTCTTAAATTTGCGGGTAATTATGGCGTCATCTCCGCAGATGATGCTGATTCTAAAAATCCTTTTGAAATAGATAGAAATCTTTCTTTTCGCTCACCGGTTATGGAAGTTTCCTCTCAAGTAGAATTTAATTTTTTACCATTTACCCATGGTAGCAAAGATGAATATTTCTCCCCTTATTTTTTATTAGGTGCCAGTGTTTTTCAATTTAACCCTCAAACTTATTACAACAGTAGATGGGTGGATCTCCGTGCTTTAGGTACAGAAGGGCAATTTAAAGGAAAGGAATACTATACAGTCTCTTCCGCCTTTTTGTTTGGTGTCGGCTTGAAATATGATTTATCGGAACGTTGGAGCGTGCAATTTGAATTAAGTGGAAGAACTACTTTTACAGATTATTTAGATGATGTAAGTGGCGTTTATCCTGATAGAAGAAATTTATTTTTGGAAAGAGGAAATGTTGGATCTCTCGCCGTGGCCATGTCAGACAGATCTTTAAGCAGCGCTGCTAGTTCCACATCTTTAAATAAAACAGGATTTATGCGAGGAAATGCTGATAATAAAGATGCTTTTGCCTTTTTAGAGGTAGGTTTTCTTTACTTTTTTGGAAATCTTCGTTGCCCTGATATTAGTCGACGCAAATAAAAATACTTAAATAATGAACCTATTAGGTAATTTGATACAAAGAGGTATTTTAATAGGGGAAAAGTTTGTTGACTATAATAACCATACTTCACCAAAGAGAAAACAAGAAATTGTTTTAAAAGGGTTATTACGAAAAGCCCAGCATACCACCTTTGGAAAATACTATGATTTCAAGGAGATGTTGAAATCAGACGAATTGATGAATGCTTTTAGACAGGATATTCCCGTTTTTGATTACAATACAATCTATGAAAAATGGTGGCATCTATCTCTTCATAATGTGGATAATGTTACCTGGCCTGGCAAAATAAAATATTTTGCCTTAAGTTCAGGAACTTCTGGAGCACCTAGTAAATATATTCCCATTTCCGATGAAATGAGCAAATTCATGCGCCGGGCTGGTAGAAAAATGTTCTTTACTTTGAATCATTTTGATGTAAATCCAGATGTTTTTACCAAAGGAATGTTGATGCTTGGTGGAACGAGTTCTTTAAAGAAAGAGGGAAAATATTATTCAGGTGATTTGAGTGGAATTAATGCCAATAAAATACCCGGTTGGTTACGCCCCTATTTTAAACATGGATCCAGAATTTCCAGATTAAAAACCTGGGACGAAAGAATTGAAGCGATTATTAAAAATGCTCCAAATTGGGATATTAGTGTTATTGTTGGCATTCCTTCCTGGGTTCAATTAATGATGGAACAGGTTATTTCCTACTATAAAGTTGAAAGTATTCATGATATCTGGCCTCATCTTCGTGTTTTCGTGCATGGTGGAGTACATTTTGAACCCTTTAGAAAAGGTTTCGATAAAATTATGTCTAAACCAATGGTTTACATGGATTCCTACCTGGCATCTGAAGGTTTTTTTGGTTTTCAGCACCGACCAGACCACAAGGGAATGTGCATGGAATTACAAAAAGGTATTTATTATGAATTTATTCCGTTCAATGAATCAAATTTTGACGAAGATGGAAATTTAAAAAAGAACCCAAGCTCTTTAACTATTGATGAAGTTAAAACAGGCATTGATTATGCCATGATAATAAGTACTTGCGCAGGTGCCTGGAGGTATCTTTTGGGAGATACCATTAGATTTATTAATCTGGACAGATCAGAATTCATTATCACTGGCAGGACTAAACATTATTTAAGTGTTTGTGGGGAACATCTTTCAGTAGATAATATGAATCAGGCTATTTATAAGATTTCTCAAGAATTGAATATTAGTATTAAGGAATTTACGGTCTCTGCTATTGAGGAAAATAGCAAATTCAGACATTCATGGTATCTTGGCTGTGAAACAATGATTTCAGCGGATAATATTTTACCTTTGCTGGATGAAGAATTAAAAAGGGTAAATGATGATTATTGTGCAGAACGGAAAAGTGTATTAGGCCAACCTGAAATTAAAGTCATTCCCATTTCTATTTTTTATAAATGGCAAGAGAAACAGGGTAAAATGGGTGGGCAAAATAAATTTCCGCGGGTCATGAAAACTAGTATTTTTAACGAGTGGGAATCTTTTGTTTACCGAAATACCACTTCTGCAAATGGATAACAGGAAGAAAGATGAATTATTTTATTGAAGGAATAAAGGTTGGATTTTTGCTTATATTCTTAATTGGGCCTATTTTTTTCTCTCTCATTCATATTGGAGTGGAATACGGCACCAAAGTGGGTGTTTTTTTTGGTTCAGGCATCTGGATTAGTGACATTTTCCTGTTTATGGGCATGTATAAAGGGATGTCCTTCATTTCAGAAATAGCCAATGCTTCTTATTTTTACTATACGGTTGGAGGAATTGGCACCTTAATATTAATTGTATTTGGACTGGCTGCTATGATTCAAAAAGGTAATCAATCTATAAATGTACCTCAACCTTTCATCAAAGAGCATAGTCCAAGATCACTGGTTGGATTTTTCTTGAAGGGCGTGTTGATTAATGTCTTTAATCCATTTACCATTTTATTTTGGTTAGGTTTAATGAGTACGGCCCTGGTAGATAGAAACTTTGGTAATAATGAGGCCGTCTGGTATTTTGCAGGTATTATGAGTATTTATGTCCCTGTGGACTTATTTAAGATTTTTCTCGCAAAAAAAATACGGAAAGTCCTGAAGCCTTCCCATTTAAAAATAGTAAGTAAAATTGCGGGTATAGCCTTAATTATTTTTGGGGTTGTTTTATTTGTAAGGGTATTTATATTGAGTTAGTATTTATTTCTATTTCAGTATTTCGCAAAATTCCAGCCTTTCTCCATCTGGTCCCAGTATATAGAAATATTTACATCCCTTTTCCCAAAATGGAAGATATACGGGTTCCATTTCAATGGGAGAAAAACCAGCTTCTTTCAACAATAGATAAGTTTCATCAATATTTGATACATCGAAGGCGATATGGTCTATTTTCCCATCTTTTCTATCCTTGTCAGGAAAAGGCATTTGATATAATTCCAGAATAATATCCTTGTACTTCATCATAACCACTTGCCCTTCTTCATCTTCATGAATAAAAGTGTTTTTCATGACACATTGGAAGCCTAAAGACTCATAAAATAATTGAGACCGATGTATTTCTGTGACAGGAAGGCCAATGTGTTGTAAATGATTGATTTTTAAATCTATCATATTAATTATTTATCTGCTTAACACGAGGATTCATCATTTTAAACCAGAATGGAGGAATCAGTGAAAGAAGAATGGAAGCCGGATAACCAAACGGCAGTTGCGGACTTTCATCAAAATGTCTTAACACCTGATATTTTCGGGTAGATTTATAATGATGATCAGCATGCCGGGTTAATTCGTAAAGGAAAATCCGACCAATTTCATGGTTTGAGTTCCAGGAGTGACAGGGTAAAACGGGTTCAAATTTTCCATTGACTGTCTCTTTTCTTTTTAATCCATAGTGTTCAATATAATTGACGGATTCGAGGAGTAAAAACCCAATGGTACTTGCTAATGTTGACCAAAGAAGGATTTCGATACCAAACCAAAGGCCTATTGCAGATAGATAGGCGATAGAACACAGGGTAAAGAGGAGCATTTGGTTTTGGATGGAAAAAAAAGGTAATGACAAATATCTAAGTTTTTCAGTTTCTAATTTCCAGGCATTCAAGTACCCACCCACAACAGAACGCATCCAAAAAAAGTAAATGGGTTCATTTAACCTGGAGGTTGCTGGATCTTTGTCGGTGGCTACATTTTTATGATGCCCCAGATTGTGTTCAATAAAAAAATGCTGATAAAGAGCGGGGAGCAGTAACATCTTTGAAAGAAATTGCTCAAAATTTTTACTTCTGTGGCCGAGTTCGTGTCCCACATTGATACCGATGGTACCTATTATTATACCAGTACTTAGGGTTAAGCCAAACTTTTCATACAGGGCTAAATTACTTGTTTGAAGGGTTGAAAAATAATAAAAAAGGATGCCATAAAGAATGGGAACATTGGCATAAAGCAATAAGTCAAAAAAAACAATGTTAGACCGTTTATCTTCTGTAGAAACGTCAATATTGGAAGATGTGAGTGGGAATAACTGATCAAAAATGGGAATGAGGATAAATGCAAGATAAAAAGCAGAGAAACTCCATATTCCTCCCTGATAGATGGCCCAAAAAGCGGATAAGGGCGCTAAATAAGCAATGAAGTATTTTAGATCGCGCATCGTATTTGTATTAGTATGTCCAAATATAATAAAAAAGCCCGCTGTAAGCAAATACAGCGGGCTTTTACATTGGATTAACTTAATAATGCCAAATGAATATTATTTATAATAATGGCGCAATAACCAAAGCTACCACGGACATTAATTTCAATAAAATATTTAAAGAAGGTCCAGAAGTATCTTTAAACGGATCACCAACGGTGTCACCAACTACAGCAGCTTTATGTGGGTCGGAACCTTTGTAATACATGGTACCTTGAATATCAACACCTTCTTCAAACATTTTTTTGGCATTATCCCAGGCACCACCTGCGTTAGACTGGAAAATAGCCATTAAAACACCTGTTACAGTAACACCAGCTAAAAGGCCACCAAGCATTTCAGCACCTCCTGCAAATCCAATAAAGACTGGCGAAAGAATGGCAATCATACCTGGAAGAACCATTTCACGAATAGAAGCTTTGGTAGATATTTCCACACACTTGCTGTATTCAGCCTTGCCTTCTGCCTGGTCATACACGTGTTTGTCTTCAGCACTCCACTCATTTTCCTCTTTCCCTTCATTTTTCTTCATAACAGCAAGAGCCGCTTTAAGCTCAGGAATATTATTGAATTGACGACGAACCTCCTGAATCATATCCATAGCTGCACGACCTACAGCACTCATTGAAAGGGCAGAGAAGAGGAATGGAAGCATTCCCCCTAAAAATAGTCCAGCCATAACGACAGGGTTAGCCACGTCAATAGTGGTAATTCCTGCTGTTGACATAAAAGCAGCAAAAAGAGCTAAGGCAGTAAGTGCCGCTGAACCAATGGCAAAACCTTTACCTATCGCTGCGGTAGTATTACCAACGGCATCCAGTTTATCTGTACGTTTACGAACTTCTTTATCTAAGCCACTCATTTCCGCAATACCACCAGCATTATCAGAAATGGGTCCATAAGCATCAACGGCTAACTGAATACCGGTATTGGCTAACATACCAACGGCAGCAATAGCAATACCGTATAGACCTGCAAAATAGTGTGCACCTATAATAGCAATGGATAAAACGATAATAGGTAATGCAGTTGAACGCATACCAACACCTAAACCGGCTATAATATTTGTTGCAGCACCAGTAACAGATTGATCAACAATACCTTTTACTGGTTTTGTTCCAGTTCCTGTATAATATTCTGTAATATAACCAATGGCTAAGCCTGAAACTAATCCTATGATTACTGCATAAAATACACCCATATTGTTATAGGTGATATCGTTATATACCCATTCTGCAGGAAGCATATATTGAACAGTAAGATAGGTGGTAATTAGCATCAATACACTAGATACAAGACCACCCATGTTTAATGCTTTTTGAGGATCACCATTTTCACTAACCCTAACAAAAAAGCAACCTATGATTGATGCGACAATCCCTAATCCAGAAAGAACTAAAGGAAGTAAAACGGCGTTTAATCCTTTAAAAGTGTTTGTTGCTTCAAATCCTGGAAGATTTATAAATACAGCGCCAAGTACCATAGTACCAACAATAGCACCTACATACGATTCAAAAAGGTCGGCTCCCATACCCGCTACATCACCTACGTTGTCTCCTACATTGTCTGCAATAGTGGCAGGATTGTAAGGATGGTCCTCAGGAATGCCAGCTTCTACTTTTCCAACTAAATCGGCTCCTACATCTGCTGCTTTGGTATAAATACCTCCACCAACACGCGCGAAAAGAGCAATGGAAGAAGCACCAAAAGAAAATCCAGTGATAACAGTAATCACTTTATTGATATCCCATCCCATTTCCAGAAAAATAGCAAATAAACCGCCTAATCCGAGAATGCCTAAACCAACAACACCCATTCCCATGACGGAACCACCTGTGAAAGCAATTTCCAAGGCTTTTGCCATGCTGGTTCTGGCTGCATTGGTCGTACGTACGTTTGCTTTTGTAGCCACACGCATACCGAAATAACCTGCCAATGCAGAACAAAATGATCCAACGATGAAAGAAAGTGCAATCATCCAAGATGAGGTGGTGCTATCAGCAGCAACAGCTAATAAAATGGAAACACATATTACAAAAATGGCAAGTACTTTGTACTCAGCGCGCAAGAAAGCCATAGCACCGTCAGATATAGCCTTTGCAATGGCCGCCATTTTAGGAGTACCTTCTTCTTGTCTTGATACCCACGCAGATTTCCAAAACATGTATATAAGCGATAACACGCCGAAAAATGGAATGGAATAAATAATTGTTTGACCCATAAATTAGTGGTTTAAAACTTGTTCAAAATAATGCTTAAAAGCCATTTAACCTTTAAGGAATTTTTTTTTATGTGCGAAAATAATATTTAATTATCTGTTGTCCAAAAAAAGCACGTTTTAGTATTCATTACATTGCTGTATCCATCCAGTTTGTCTTTGCTGATACAGGTCCTCTTTCCACCATTGGCGTCTCTTTTTCTACATAACCTATGTAAAATAAACCCAAACAGCGTTCATTATCAGATAGATTTAGAAAAGAATCAGCATTAAGAGCCGGTCGCGGCGTACTCCAAAAGGAACCTAAACCCTCAGCTGTACACGCCAGTGACATGTTTTGTACGGCACAGGAAGTGGCAGCAATTTCTTCCCATTCCGGAAGATTCGCAGCTAAATCTCTGTGCATAACAATGGCGATAATAACAGGTGCCTTCAGCGGATTTTGAACCATTTTATTGAAAACAACCTGGGAAAATTCAGTTTCCGGGGTATTTTCCAAGTAATAATCAGCCATAAATTTCCCTAATCCTTCGCGACTTTTGCCTGTAAATACATAGAATCGCCAAGGTTCTGTTTTTTTATGACTCGGAGCCCAGTTTGCAGCTTCCAGAATTTTTTCGATAATACTTCTTGGAACTTCTCTGTCTGAAGCATAAAAAGGAGGAAACACACTTCTCCGCGCACGAATAACGTCCATTAAAACATCAATTTTTTCCATTTTTCCATTTTTTTATACCATTGAAAATTGATCTCTTTTGTTGCCCAGCTTTGTTTAAAACCTGATTAATTGTATATATTTGATTAATTTCTAAAATGCCGATAAGCTCAAATTGCCTCATAACAGGTAGTGTCTTAGTATTTGTTTGCTGAAATAAAAGGAAAGCATCTTGCAAAGATAAATCTTCAGTTAACACTTTTTCAATGGGGAAAAGAATTTCTCCGACCTCTTTTTGACCTTCCCCCTTAAGACAAGATTCAATAATTTCAAAGGTTGAAGCAGTTCCAACAGCATTTTGCCATACATCAAATACTAAAATTTCCCGGTCGCCTTCCCCCTGAACTAAGGGTAATATTTCGCTCAGGTGTTGGGTAGTTTCAAAATGAATGAAATCCTTTTTCATCCAATCCTTTACCTTTAGTTCTTGTAAAGAATTTTCCATTTTTGCCATTTTTGCCTCAGATCCTGCTGCAAGAAATACAAAAACGCCAATAAATAATTGGGTAACACTTCCGTCACCCAATATACCATTATAAACAAAATAAAGAGCGATCACCTGTCCGACCAAGGCTGCAATTTTTGTAGCTTTTAAATGGCCAAGAAAGTGAGATAAAATGGCTCTTAATACTCTTCCGCCATCCATAGGAAAGGCAGGAATTAAATTAAATAACGCTAAGGTTAAATTTAACCCGATTAACCCCAAAGCAATATAAGCATAAACAGGTAAATTGCTGGGCATGAAAAAGTTATCGGAATCAGATTGGTTGTAAAGACTGTAAAAAACATCTAAAATCGTATCAGTTCCTAAAAATAATAATACAGGTAAAAGAATTAAGGCAATAGCTATATTAACCAAGGGCCCAGCAATAGCTACCCAGAATTCCTGAACTGGTTTTCTTGGTAAACTTTCCAGACGGGCAACGCCTCCAATAGGGTATAAGGTGATGTCTCTCGTTTGTACGTCGAACCTTCTGGCCATCAGAGCATGACCAAATTCATGTAAAACAACACACAAAAATAATACGACTACAAATAAACTGGCAGATATTGCTCCCAAAACGCCCCAGTTTTCTTGGATGGCCAGATAAATTACATAAACGAATAATAATAAGAAACTCCAGTGCACTTCAACAGGAATATTAAATATTTTTGCAATTCTAAGAGATCCTTTCATATTTGTGTTTCTTGTAAAGAAAAGTAAAGATAACTTTGCTGTGGAATTATTTTATTCATTCTAATACAATCTCAATGGTTTTTATTAACGAACAACAATTGGATGACGCGGCCACGGCTATTCATGATGACGAAACGCTGAACGAATTATTGGTAACAGAACTTAGCGAAATCCAACCTGCCGTTTTTGCCTTTTTATTTACTGAAAATACAGAGCTTTTTACGGAATATGAAAAGGAATATCTGCTTTTTATCCTGTTGACGCTCTGGCAGGCCATTCGAACGGAAGTAGATGTTAATGAAATGGACGAAATTGATTCAGATGAACTTTCTGTCGCCGAAGAAAAAAACTGGGAATCGTTGGAATCTATTACCGCTAAACGATTTAGAGACCGGCTGGATGTATTCTTTAAGGATAATAAACAAACAGATTTACTTGCCTTCGTTGAAGATATGCTCTTAGATGAAGAGGACGAACTGCTAACCAAAGAAGGCAGGGAACCCATGTTTGTTATTCTAAAATCAATCATTGATTGTTTTGATGCTTGTATTAAACCATAACCAAATTTTTAGGTCCTTAGTTGAATGGTTATTCGTTTAATAAGGGGTCTTCCCTGATGGTTAATTTTTTTGTTTCGGTAAATGCTCCTGCTTTAACTTCCAGTTGATAACTTCCAGCGGGTGCATTACGTCTAGGTTTCAATGATTTCCCTAAAGCAATACCATAGGTACCAAAATACGAATGAATTTTGCTTCGAAGTGATTCGTAACCTGCTTTGTTGTTGAGAGATAGTGCTTTAAGGGATGTTTTATATTGAATCAAGGAATCTCTAGCTCCCACAGATAGATTGCTTAAATTACCCAATTTATCTAAAGCTATTTCCATATTCTTAATTTCCTGAACCCAGGAAGTCTCTGGTTCATCCATCTGCATATCCCAGTAAATTCTGTTAATACCTGGTTGCACAGCTACCTTCCATTGTCTCAGCGTTTCGTTTCCTTTTTCATCATATAGTTTCATGGAAGCAGAATCAGTTTGGTTGCCAATCCATAAATTAATAGTTGCTCCACTTCTGGGGTTTTGCCCCCGGAATTCAAAAAAGGGTTGTTTTCTGCCTGTATTTATACGTAGCCATCGGGTTCCTGTTCTACTTTGGAAAAGGTGAAATGGTTTTTTCGTTATTTGATCGCTTAACTGTCTTAATGGACTAATGTCGTCTAAAATCCAAATACTTCTGCCATGGGTGGCTGCAATTAAATCGCCATCTCTTGGATGAATGACAAGGTCGTAAACGGCTACAGTAGGCATATTGCCCATAAGTTCGTGCCATTCTTGTCCCTGGTTAAACGAAAAAAACACCCCTTGTTCTGTCCCAACAAATAATAAACTGGGATTTTCCTGGTCTTCCCGAACGACATACACAGCATATTCCGGCAAATTATTTCCCAGTGATTTCCAGGTTTTTCCATGGTCTTCAGTGACAAAAACATAGGCATTCATGTCATCATATCGGTGATTATCTAAAGAGACATAACACCTCCCCTTTTTATGTGCGGAAGGTGTTACCCTGCTTATCCAGGGCCTTTTTCCTCTGGGGGAGGAAGCATTTTGTCCAATAAAGGGAAATTGTTTAACTAACAATTGCCCAACCTCAGTCCATGTTTTACCTCCGTTCAATGTAACCTGTAAATTTCCGTCGTCCGTTCCTGCCCATATTTCCTGGGTATCTAAAGGAGATTCTGCTATGGTTATAATGGTAAAATGATTCTCCCCACCCGTTACACTTCTTGTTAAATAGCCACTTTGGGAAGGATTTCTGAATTCAGGATCATTGGTGGTTAAGTCAGGGCTTATGATCTCCCAGGAATTCCCTTTGTCCATGGTTTTAAAAAGGTGATTGCCTCCGAAATATAAAGTATTAGTGTTTTTAGAAGACAGGATCAAAGGGCTACTCCAATTAAATCGGAATTGAGGGGGAAGTTTCACACGGTCTGTATTTTCATAAAAAAACCAGTGTTCTCCAGGGTCTATAGAATATTTTATAGGGTAATCTTTATAATTTGGATCAAAATAAGTGGAATAATTAGAAATTGTTTGGGGCGTAGGGGTGATATAATGATATTTTCTGGTCTCGGCATTTAACCTGACGGCAAATCCAACGTGATTAACCATATACATCGTTCTCCAATCCGTTGGATCTATTTGAAAATGGAAGCCGTCACCTTCACCAACCCAGGTATTGTGTTCATTTAAAATACCTCTTACTTCCCTGCTATTGGAGGGGCCAAGCCATAAACCGTTGTCTTGAAGTCCGCCTCCAACCCAGTAAGGATCTCTCATATCGACACCGATAGCGTAGTATTGTCCAATAGCTAAATTATTAAAGGACAAAACCGTTTCACCTCCATCAACGGTCAATCTTAATCCCTGATCGGTTCCCATATAAATGATTTTATTATCGTAGGGAGCAATCCACATAGCATGATCATCACCACCATCTGTTCGCCATTCTCTTTCGGTAAAGGTTTTACCACCGTCGCGTGAAATTCTAAAATCTCGGGAAACCAAGTAGATAGATTGCGGATCAATGGGGTCTATTTCAATCTGCCCATGATAGTAAGGGCGCGTATTGTGTTTTAATAAAAACTTCCAGGTGTTTCCACCATCATCTGATCTGTAAGTACCCGAACCTGGCTGACCATCTGGGATATTTTCGTCAGCTTCTACGGAGGCCACTATAATAGAAGGAAAACTTTTGCAAATGGAAAGGTCAATTTGACCGGTTTCTCCCGTGGGCAATCCATTCACTAATTTTTTCCATGACTTTCCAGCATCTGTACTTTTATAAATACCTCCATTTCCACCCCCGCTTTTAAAAATATAGGGTCTTCTTAGTCTATGATAAAAACCTGCATATAAGATATTTGGATTTTTAGGATCCATAACCACTTCTGTACATCCAGTGAGGGAATCAACAGGCAGTCCTTGATCTAATTTCTTCCAGGATTTCCCTCTGTCATTCGTATAAAAGAGGCCACGGTCGCCATTATAACCCCATAGATGACCTACGGCCGCAACATAAGCTATATCTGGATTTGTGGGATGTAATGCAATATCAGCAATATGGTGGGTATTGGAAAGACCCAGTTTTGAAAAACTCAATCCTCCGTCATTACTCAAATAAATGCCATCGCCCCAGCCAGAACTGTTTCTATTGGCTGATTCTCCGGTTCCAACCCAAATGATGGAAGGATTACCTTGAAAGAGCGCCACACTGCCAATGGAGGAAGTACCATAGCGGTCAAAAATGGGATCCCAGGAAATTCCTCCGTTTTTGCTTTGAAATACACCTCCAGAAGCAGAAGCACAAATCACCTGTCGATAATCGGTATTTAAGGCATCAATGTCAGCAATTCTTCCCATCATATTGGCAGGTCCAATATTTCGCCACCGAAGGTCTTTGGAAAATATATTATCAACGCGTTGTGCAAATGAGTTTAAAACATGAAAAATAAAAAGGATAGTAACGAAAAATCTCATCAGACAGGACTTTTATGGCTTATCAATAGCTGAAATATAGTCATTTTTTTCAGTTGAAAAGATTAAAATAGATGGATAAATATTATTGGAACAAGCTTTTATAAACAAATTATTAAATTCCTTCGTTTTAAACGCGTCGAATTGCTTAAATTTCGCCTCCGAAAGGGCAAATAACCCGAATTTCAAGTTTAAAGAAAAGGAAAATGTCAGAAACAAATTTTAAATCAGATGTGGAAGCCGTTGATGCACTTGCAAGTAAATATCAAGATTTAAGGCAGGAAATCGGCAAGGTAATTATTGGACAAGATGAGGTAGTAAAAGCAGTAATTATCGCCTTATTCAGCAATGGTCACAGTCTGTTGGTAGGGGTACCTGGACTGGCTAAAACATTACTTGTCAGTACCATTGCATCCGTGTTGGATTTAGATTTTAAAAGGATACAATTTACGCCTGACCTTATGCCATCTGATATTATTGGCTCAGAAATTTTACAAGAAAACAGAACTTTCCAATTCAATAAAGGTCCTTTATTTGCCAATATTGTATTGGCTGATGAAATAAACAGAACGCCACCAAAAACACAGGCAGCTTTATTAGAAGCAATGCAGGAAAAGGTGGTGACAGTAAGTGGGGTTTCACATTCCTTGCCCAAACCTTTTTTCGTTCTGGCTACTCAAAACCCCATTGAACAAGAAGGAACTTATCCCCTTCCAGAAGCACAGTTAGACCGTTTCATGTTTAATATTCCACTTGATTATCCTAGTTTTCAACAAGAAATTGAGGTGGTTAAAAGCACAACTGGTCATCAAAACGTAAGCTTAAAAAACATAGTAACAGCAAATCAAATTCAACAGTTTCAACAGCTCATTCGGAAAATTCCAGTGACAGATAACGTACTTGAATATGCTGTTTCTTTAGTTTCTAAAACAAGACCAGGAACAGAACGAGCTGCCTCCTTAGTTAATAATTATATTTCTTGGGGTGCAGGTCCGCGCGCTTCTCAGTTTCTTATAGTTGGAGCTAAATGTCATGCAGCTATATTGGGCAAATATTCTCCAGATATATCTGATATTCAGGCGATTGCAAAATATGTTTTGCGTCATAGAATTGTTAGAAATTATAAAGCAGAAGCGGAGGGTATCAAAGAGGAAAATATTATTGATCAGTTATTATAACCAATACTGGATACACCCTAATTGGTTATTTTTTCATCTTGTTAGGTAAAAATTAAATGATGTATTGTAAAAAAGGTGAATCAAATAGTAAGCAATCTTTGTGGGTGATTCTTTTGGCAATGGGTTTATTTTTAAACGCTTGTACCAAAGATGGTTCCAGCCAGTTTAAAATGAAACCCAATGCTTTCGGGGAGGTTGCAAGTCTTGTAATTGTTGCAGACAAAGAAATTTGGGATGGACCCATTGGCGATACCATCCGATATTATTATTCTTCGGCTTATCTTATTTTACCACAACCGGAGCCAATATTAGACTTGAAATATTTCAGTCCTACGGATTTTAAAAATGTTCCGCTCAAAAGGGAATTAAAATCTTACTTAATCCTGGCCGATTTAAAAGATGATTCTTCTCCGACGGCTGCCCTAATGAAAAAGGAATTAGGACCTAAAAACCTAGATCTTTTTTTATCCGAGCCTAAAAAGAATAATGTGGTTATTGGCTATGACCGCTGGGCTAAAGGGCAGTTAATTATGTTTCAGATGTCAGATTCGCCGGAAAGTTTAGTAGAGAACCTTAAGTTAAATCTTCCTACTTTAATAAAGAAAGTACGTAAACAAGACGCTGTACAGTTTGGCGCAAATGTCTATCAGTCTGGAAGAAATGCAAAACTGGAGGGAGAAATTGAAACCAAAATGCACGTTCGATTAAAGATTCCAAATGATTATTTGGTAGCGACTAACGACGGTAAAGCATTTTGGCTAAGAAAGGAAACAGATAAGGCCTCATTTAATTTACTTATCTCTAAATTTGAATATACCAACACAAAACAATTCTCCATTGAAAATCTAAAGGCAATGAGAGATTCTATAGGAAGAAAATATGTTTCTTCCAGAGCGCCTAATTCTTATATGGTTGTAAATGATATTGATTTGCCCTTATATGGTCAAGCAGTAAACATTAATGGCAAATATGCTTTTGAAGGTAGAGGAATTTGGGAAATTGAAAATGATTATATGGCAGGGGCTTTTATTTGTTATTTGATTCATAATCCTAAAACAAATGAAATTATCCTTATTGATGGTTTTTTATATGCCCCAGGTCAGACAAAAAGAAATAGAATGCTTCATTTGGAACATATCATCCAAACGGCAATCATTCCTTAAATAAAAAAGCCGTTGCCTTTCAAAAAGACAACGGCTTTTTACTATGTTTTAAAAATCAAATATTCTCAATACTCTTATTAACAAAGGCATTCAATTCTGCACCTGTTAACATACCAGATTGAAGTTTAGCCAGTTGAATAAGATATTTCATCGTTTCATTCCTCACGGATTCGTCAGATTGATTTAAAATCTGTTCGTTGATTATTTTATGATTCGTATTCACAACCACGTTAATAGAATCAGGGAAACCATCCATTTTCATGCCTTGCATCATTTGCATCTCTTTCATTCTGCGCATAAACTCTGGACGTGTTATTTGGACAGGCAGATCGTCAGGATTCAACGCTTTAGTAACCAAGGTGGACATAGGGTCATTTAAATTGGCTGTAAACCATTCCTTAATTTGTTTTTCCTGATCTTCCGATAAGACTGATTCTTTTTTGTCCTCCTTTTGAACTAAATTATCAACCGTATCAGAATCTACTCTTACAAAAGTTACAGTTCCCTGTTTGTACTCCAATTGCTGCATGAAATGAGCATCAATAACCTGATCCATCATGAGCACATCATAGCCATTATTTTTTGCAGCCAGAATTTGTGCATATTGAGCGTCTTTGTCATTTGAATATATAAGGATAATCTTATTATGCTTATCCGTTTGAAGTGTTTTGACACTTTCTATATACTCATCAACAGTTTTGTATTTACCTTCGAGTGTTTTGAAAAGGGCAAAAGAGGTTGCTTTTTCATAAAATTTCTCATCGGAAATCATTCCATATTTAACAAATATGCTTAAATCATTCCATTTACTTTCATAATTCTCTCTTTCATTATTGAATAAATCTGAAAGTTTATCAGCCACTTTTCTTGTGATATAGCCTGTTATTTTTTTGACATTGCTGTCAGCCTGCAAATAACTTCTGGAGACGTTCAATGGAATATCAGGAGAATCGATTACACCGTGTAGCAAGGTTAGAAACTCAGGAACAATTTCTTTTACATTATCCGTTACGTAAACCTGATTAGAGTAAAGTTGAATTTTGTTACGCTGTATTTCTATATTATTACCTAAATGAGGGAAATATAAAACGCCGGTTAGGTTGAATGGAAAATCTATGTTCAAATGAATCCAAAACAGAGGTGTTTCGTAACTCATTGGGTAGAGTTCCCTATAAAAACTGCGATAATCTTCGTCGCTTAAGTCCGCTGGTAATTTTTTCCAGATAGGTTGGGTGTTGTTGATGAAATTATCAACTTGTATGGTTTCAGTTTTTGCATCTTCCCCTTCTCCCTCTGTTTTGGATTCATCCTTTTTACCAAAACGAATGGGAATAGGTAAGAACTTACAATATTTTTCCAGTAAGTCATCTATTCTCTTTTTCTCCAGATATTCCTTGCTGTCATCGCCAATGTGAAGGATAATGTCAGTACCTCTTTCTTTTCTTGAACCTTCAGAAAGGGTGTATTCGGGACTTCCGTCGCAGGACCATAAAACGGCGGTCGAACCTTCTTTCCATGATAAAGTGTCCACTTCCACTTTGGTAGCCACCATAAAGGCAGAATAAAAACCTAAGCCGAAGTGACCAATAATGCTCGCATCATCTTTATATTGATCAATAAATTCCTGCGCACTGGAGAAAGCCACTTGATTCAAATATTTCATGACCTCCTCTTCTGTCATACCAATACCACGGTCACGGATAGTCAAGGTGTTATTATTCTCATCGAGAATGATATCAATGGTTACCTCTCCTGTTTCCCCATTTAATTCACCCCTTCTACTAAATGTTTGTAATTTCGTGGTAGCATCAACCGCATTTGAAATTAATTCCCGCAGAAAAATTTCTTGGTCTGAGTAGAGAAATTTTTTGATGATTGGAAAAATATTTTCCGTTTGTACAGATATATTACCGCGTTGCATAATAAAATTTTTTGATTAAAATTATCATGGCAAACAATATGCCACATTCAATATTCTGCCATTTTGTCAATCACCTTGACATTCCTGGCAGTATTTTTTTTAAATTAATGCTTGTTTTTATAAATAATTAGCGTAGATTTGTTTTATATTTTTGAGAGCTATTACACAAAAGATTATCTTTAGAGAAACTACATGCGCTTTTCAAGCGATGAGTCTTTGAGCCATATCTACATACCACCTTATTTTATTACTAGTCTATATTGGACTTTTGGAATTTATCCATTAAAAAATGGGTGAAAGATTTAATTTTTATGGTGGGCTAAAGATCATCTTTGGGGGGACGCATGGGTCCGATGCCCACCGAATTTTAAAAGAATAACTTTAAGAATAAACCTGAATGGATTTTTTTTGCCGGTTCCACTGGGGGGTAGAGCCGGCATTTTTTTTTCTAAAAATCAAAATTTAAAATACCAGTTAATAAGCGGAAATGGAAAGGATTCTTGTTCGTATTTATCCAATACACTAATTCCTGCTAACGAAACTTGAAAAGACTGGTTTTCTTTAGTCTGAAAACGCATACCTGGCATTAAAATAAAAGCGGAAGTCCATAAATTTTCATTCGTAACTTTGGTAACGAACGGACTTTCCTTTCCTGTTTGAGGATCATATCCGCCGTAATTTGAAATATAAGTCTTTTCCTGCTTGCTTAGGGAAATCATGGAATCGAAAAACAAGGATGCCTTTTTACTAACTTTAATTATACCTGCAAAAGAAATAACTGGGGAAGCCCGCAGTGGACTCTCTTCGGTAACATAAAGAGGGTAATTTGGTGATATATAGGTTCCTGGCATTGCAATGTCTATCATACCCCCCCATTTAAGGTACCCATATCCCAGGGATATAGAAAAATTATTGATGGTATTTCCATAGGTGCCCGTCATCCATTGAAGGCCGCCAAAACCTTTGAAATTATTTGCATAACTGCTGCTTCCTAATAAAGAACCTAAAGAAAAATGTAATTTTTCATTTTTTGTAGGAAGGGTATATTTCAAAGCAAGAATAACAGGTACGGCAAGCCAGGTAGATATAACGCCTACTGAAAATCCCTTAGAAACAGCAAAATGTACTTCGGGGCCATACCAGGAAATGGAAGCATAATGGTCTCCTTTCTTTATGGGCAAGGCATTATTGGTAAAGGCATAGCGCGTATTAAAGGCAAAATATTCCTCCGGTTTACCCAGGATATTCATTTCATGGGTTTTTTCACTGGAAATAGTTTTTATCTCATTTTTGGGAATGTATATTTTACCGATATCAGTTGTTTCCAATAATAACTCTCTGCCATCATCGGAAATAATTTTTCCCAAATAGGTTGTTCCATTGAATTTCTCAATCTTAACAACGACGGTTGAATCTACTGGATTGGTTTGAGCAACTAATAAATTCCATGACAATGTAAAAGCAAATAAAAGTATTCTATTTTTCATAAGCACCAAATCTTTCATTTCTAACGTAAGAAAGCAGGTACAAGTTAATATAAAAGCACTATTTTTAGAAATTTGTATCCTAATGCAGTCATTGTAATAACTTAAAAGATGAAAATAGCGAACGTTACCAAAATATTGCTCTCGGCGGGAATACTTGTTTTTGCACTGTGGGCATGGTTTATAGTTCCACCATGGGAATTTTCACAACCTTCCTGGCGGCTTTTTATTCTCTTTTTAGGTGCTATTTTAGCCGTACTTACTCAGGTGCTTTCTATATTTTTAGCAGCTATCTTAGCAATGGTCATTGCGGTAAGTGCAGGGATACTCTCCCCGGAGAAAGCATTTTCAGGATTTTCCGAAAGCTTCATGATTTTAATTTTATCCTCTTTTTTAGTAGCGAAAGCCATCATACATTCTGGGCTTGGAAAGAGAATTGCCCTTTTTTTTATCAGGCAATTTGGTCATTCCACTTTAAAACTAGGTTATTGTATTACGCTGACGGATGTATTAATTGGTCCAGCTATACCGAGTAATACTGCGAGATCAGGTGTTTTATACCCAATCGTTTTGTCCTTAGCAATGGACACTGGCTCAAATGTTGAAAAAGGTACACGCAAAAAGACGGGTGCTTATTTAATGATGGTTTCCATAACCAGCTTGACTATTTCATCGGCCCTTTGGTTTACAGCCATGGCTGCAAATCCTATTGGTGCAGGCTTGGCTGCAAAATATAATGTGGTGATGGATTTTTCAAATTGGTTATTAGTCAGTTCATTACCTTGTTTGGTTGCTTTAATTTTTTTACCCTGGTTACTTTATAAGACCTTTCCACCTGAAGCAAAACTAACGCCGGAGGCTCCAGTGGCTGCAGCTGCTATGTTAAAAGAAATGGGTCCCATGGGTAAAAAGGAATGGATAACGGCTGTAACTTTTATATTTATGGTTCTCGGATGGGTGCTGGCAACCCCTCTTGGCTTGAATTTGGCCATTGTATGTCTGGCTGGTTTAGCCGTCCTTATTATTTCAAATGTATTCCCCTTAACCATTTTAAGGAAAGAAGGGGGAGAAGCATTAGAAACTTTTATTTGGTTTGCCATTCTGTATATGATGAGTAGTTCCTTAAATGCTATGGGCTTTATGGGTATTATCGGGCAGAAGATTTCGGGTCAAATCACAACCTTATCAACTTTTCAAGTGTATGTTTTATTGACGGTGTTATACGTTCTCATTCATTATTTGTTCGTAAGTCAAACAGCTCACATGCTGGCACTATATGGTGTATTCCTTGAAGTTGGTTTTGCTGCCGGTGTACCAGTAGCCCTCATGGCTTTTAGTCTCTCCTTTGCTACTAATTATTTTGCAGCACTGGCGCCACAAGGATCTTCATGTAACGTGTTTTTTGTGGGGAGCGGTTACATAACACCCAAAGAAGTGTATCAACAATGCGCCATTGTCACTTTGGCTAATCTGACGATCTTTTTATTGGCTACCCCCTGGATTGAATGGGCAAGTAGCTTTGCGTTAAAATAATTTACTTAAATAAAGTTTAAATGGAAAAATTAAATGGGAAAGTGGCCTTTATTACCGGTGGGAATAAAGGGATTGGACTGGGAGTTGCAGAAGCAATGGTTAAAGCAGGAATGTTTGTTTGCATTACGGGTAGAAACAAAACAGATGTTCAAATAGCAGAAAAAAAATTAAATGCGGTCAGGGAAAATGCAGCTTTGGGCATCGTTTGTGACGTTCGTTCTATGACAGATCAACAAGCTGCTGTTCAATTGATTATGGATAAATGGAAACAACTGGATGTGGTGATTGCAAATGCTGGGGTTG
>Ga0209087_1000165_pt1 | contig 41734 bp, 59 predicted proteins | sample S_130805_EF_Meta_FD_187321 | JGI IMG/M metagenome (GOLD analysis project Ga0209087, IMG submission 187321) | Freshwater microbial communities from Lake Simoncouche, Canada to study carbon cycling - S_130805_EF_MetaG (SPAdes) (version 2) | ecosystem: Environmental > Aquatic > Freshwater > Lake ... | reverse complement strand
GTTCTGGTGGATGAATCAACCTAAGTTGATTAACCAAGTAAGAGCAGCAGTTGCTGCAGTCCCAACAAAGAAAGCATACCCAGCAGAAGATACATCTAAATGCTGTCAGCACTGTCCGTCTAAGAAGTAGGGGTAAATCGTGGCAACTACCAACAAGTATCTTAAAGGTGATCTACCTATTGCTATTAGCACTAACGTGCCTACAGCGTTGGTTCGCTACAGCAGAGAAGGCTTTGCTGCAAGCTATGCTATCGGTAATACACCGTGGCTATCGGCTGCATCTGACAACAACCGTATCAGTCGTATTACTACGACTTACCAGAAGGAACGTATTGACCAAGGTCAGTTAACTGGTGAACAGTCATTGACTAACTGGTGGCTACGTTCTGCTACATCATGGCATCATGGTGCGGGCGAGCAATACTATGATGCTGATAGTAGTGATCTCTATCGCTACTACGAATCAAACAACGTAGACCCATGGACTCTTGGTGAATTAAAACTTCTACCTGCTACAACAAACCTAACAACTTCTGCAGCCAGTAGCCCTGCCACGGTATCTAGCGGAACGTTTTATATTTCTGGCGGTGCTGTTAAATTTTACAATGGATCAACAACCACATCAACATCATTAGGTACATCAACAACTGCACAAACTTTAACTACAGATGGAACGTACGCATTAGTAGGAACTAACGATGGCATCTATCAGGTAACCACAGCATTAGCCGTAACAAAGTTATACTCTAAAGCTGCTGCAGCCACTACTCAAACAGTTCAATCTATTGCCTATGTCAAAGATAGAATTGTTGCTGGCGTTATGCACGATTCAACAGATATGCATCTCTATGAGTTGGCAAGAAACCCAACTAGCCCACCAAATACTATGGCTAATGGAGATGTAAGATTTACCTTTACTAATACATCCATAGCGTTTAATTCAATTGCAGAACTGCCAGGTGCTGTCATAGTTGGCTACACACAAGGTGCTATATCACGTGTTCAAATGTACACAATTAATCCAACCTCACCTACCGCTGCAATTGTTGGACCAACTATTATTGCTGAGCTACCTCGTGGTGAAACGCTTAATCAAATGCGAACATATCTTAATGAGTTTGTAATCCTTGCAACAACAAAAGGTTTACGTATTGGAACCATTGGAACAGATAACCAATCATTTACTTACGGTCCTATCAACATTGAAGGCGACGTAAAAGATGTAGCACAAGATCAAACATATGTGTATGCGACAAGATCAAATCTTGTCTCAGGTTCTGCTGGGTTGTGGCGTCTTAACCTTGGTCAGACTATTGATAACGGTTATGCTTATGCACCAGATCTTGTGACAGATAGTAATGTTCCTAACGGTGTAGCTTTTGTTGGAACCACTGGATTAAAATTTATTACATCATCATCTGGTACATGGGTACAGCATGCAACCGATCTTGCTTCTTCAGGCTACCTTAGCTCTGGATTAATTCGATGGGGTACTGGAGAAAAAAAGCAACCAGTGTCATTAAGTATTAAATCAAATTCAGATTCTACTGGAACACTTGGATTTAACCTTGATGATAATGCTGACCAGTTATTAACAACTGGAACTATTCCATTTGGTCCAAAGACCGAAGCAGCACTTGCTAGTTACATCTCACCATCTGACGTATTCCAAGTTACATTTAACTTCTCACGGAATGCAACTACATCATCACTTGGACCAACGTTAACTGAATGGCAGATCCGTGCTCTGCCATCACCGCTACGTTCACGAACAATCACAATACCTTTGCTTTGCTATGAGGAAGAGAGAGATCCAAATGGAAACATACGAGTCTCCAGCCCATGGGAGAGAATCCAATACCTTGAGTCTATTGAGCAGAATGGCGGTGCAGTACTCTACCAAGATTTCAACTCAGGAGAAGAAAGAATCTGTGTTATCCGTGCTATTCAATTTGAGCAGACTGCACCTCCCACTTTTGCAAGCGGGTTCGGCGGTATCGTCACATTGCAATTGCAAACAATCGACACAGAAGAAGTAGTAGTTTGATTGAAAAATATTTATCATTAGTACAACCAGAAGAAAGATCGCCATTGGTTACACAAGTACGTGTAGCTCTTAATGTTGCTGGTGATGATCGGCTAGACGCTCCCCTACAAGAAATACTCAAAGGGTTGCAGCGTCGCTATGACATCCCAGCAGTCGGGTGCATCAATATAGCCACGCTGGATGCGCTCGCAGTTGCTCCACCAGAATGGTAGGGCTAGAAGAGGAGGGGGACTTAATCGTCCCCCTCTTTTTTTATTTCCCTTTTTCACCACGGCTTGCCATCAGGCAAGCCTTTCCCTCCCACCACCCCTCAACCCTATACCCATACTGGTAATAAACAAAGGCGTGTCGTTCCAAGTAATCTTGGTAACGACTGGTATCCTTCTGGTATGAATGAACTTCCTCCTCATAGATCCTTTAGTCAGCTCTCTACGTGGCAGTCCTGCCCTCAGAAATACTATCTGAGTAAAGTAGCCATGGTTCCAGAAAAGCCTGCAGTATACCTTGCTGCTGGTTCCGCCGTCCATTCAATGTTGGAGTGGTTAAACCATGAGCTCTACCGACAACAGTCCACAGGGGATTGACCAACGTGGTGTGCCAAGCAATGAGTGTATAAATTGCGGAAGCAACATCCAAGTTATCAGGGCAATCTTCTCAGATTATGAACTAGTCATGTGGTTCTTAGATTCTTTCTGCGCCACATGTGGATCACCAATGACAGCACCCACCCCAGTAGACCACCCAGATTGGAACCCCGATGAATATAGATTTGACAACTAAGTGGGCTGAAGTATTTAATGATGCTGTTCTGGAGACAGAACAGAAGACAGGCATTCCCTCCTCGGAGTGGAAGACTGCAGGACGTAAGACCACCTTACGTCCTGATGGGGAAGATCTGCCTTTCTGGCAGAGCGATGGACTCAAGCAGGTTGAGACGTACTATAACTGGTACAAACAATCTGGTTGGAAGATCGCAACTATGCCCGACGGACGTCCTGGAATTGAATGGGCTGCTGATGTTCACTTCGGGGGAACACCAGTACGCATGGTAGTTGATGCGATCTATCAAGTAGGGGAAGACTTGGTGATCGTGGACTACAAGACAGGTTCCAGGACGCCGTTCGGTGCAGTACAAGCAGGTCTCTACGCTTCTGGTATTGAGCGCAGCTATGGCATCCGCCCTAAGTGGGGAGCCTTCTTCATGACTCGCAAAGGCGAGCTCGATGAATTGATTGACCTGTCACATCTGTCGATGGAATATTTTGATTACGTATTTGGCTCGATGAACCATGCCGTCTGGGAAGGTTGGTTCCCGCCATCAGTCGGTGACTCTTGCAGGATGTGCAGTTTTACAGCACAATGTCCTGCGATGGGTAGCAAAGATTTCCCATTACAAATCCAGGGAAAAAGAAAAGGAGATGAACTAGATGACTGAATCTATGTTCTCGTTTACAGGCAAGTTGAACTCAACTGATCTATTCACCGTTCGCGGTAATAGTGTTAGTGAGTTCTCCGCAAATCTAACAGCAGCAGTTGAAGCAATTGCTTCGGCTACTGCGCTACAGCAATCATTGAACAACCGCTCAGGCGGTGCATCAGGTGGAGCATTTGCTGCCACACCTGCAGCAGTTCAGGTGCTACAAGATGCTGGTCTCAATCCAACTCCAATTGCAGCAGGCACATCTGCTGCAGCAATTGAAGTAATCGTGGATCGCTACGGTAATGAATGGACATATGGACATCCAGATGCACCAGCATTACCAGACGGTCGAGGTAAGTACGCAAAGAAGAAGGGTACTTCCAAGGCTGGCAAGGCTTACATTGGTTGGTTTGATCCAGCTAAGGGACCAAAGCCTTTCACTCCAGGTGCAGTAGAAGCAGAAACAATCTGGGCTAAGTAACAATGCGTTCACTGTTGCAGGTAGTGGGGGTTGAATCTCCTGTTGGGCATATGCTCCCAGAGATCTTGCCTCAACTTACTCAATCACAGGTGGTGTTTCGTCAAGCGCAATTGCATTTGATAGCAGCACAACCTGGTGGTGGCAAGACACTACTTGCACTGTGGTACGCAATTCAATCTAAAGTTCCTTCGCTCTACTTCTCAGCTGACTCTGACTCCCGAACAATCGCCACTCGTGCAGGGGCAATCCTTATGGAGAAAGAAGTAGCACAAGTTGAGAAGATGATGGACTCTGAGGCGTCAGTCCTTTTGGAAGACGCACTCGCTGATGGTGCAGGGCATGTTCGATTCAACTTTGATCCGTCGCCTTCGTTAGATGATATCGAAGAAGAAATAGAAGCTTGGATAGAACTGCACGGCTCTGCTCCACAAGCGATCTTTGTAGACAACTTAATGAATGTCGCTTCAACAAGCGACAATGAATGGACTGCGTTGCGTGATGCAATGTCAGCGTTCCATTACATGGCTCGTGAATACGAGTCAGCATTTATCGTTCTGCATCACGTATCCGAGAACGAGAAGATGTCCAAGCCTAACTTTCCTGCTCCGCGTAAAGCATTGATGGGTAAGGTTGCAGCGTTACCAGAGTTGGTTCTTAGTGTTGCACTAGACGGACAGGCAAACGCTTACCGCGTTGCTGTAGTGAAGAACCGACATGGTAAGGCTGACCCAACAGCAGAGACTTACATCTCTCTGTCAGCGGAGGCAAGCCACATGACTTTATATAACTCACCTGTTGAATTACAACGAGCAAGAACAATGCGCCAATGGCAATAGATATTGAATTAACCGAAGATGAAATCATGGACGCGCTTCGCTTTGTCCACCGAGTTAGAGAGAACAAGAAACAATATGAAGTTGTTGACAAGAAGTTTGACAAAAACAATTCGTCGTATTCGGTTAACCTTATGGGTCAGCTGGGTGAGGTGGCGTGTGGCAAGGGACTTGGGCTTGAAGTGGACAGATCGATTTCGCCGAGTGGCGATAATGGACACGACCTATCTACATCACTGGGAAAAAATATACAAGTCAAGACGTCGACGCTAGACAAATTAATCTTTAATGCACCAGAGTTATTTGTATCGGACTATGCAGTGCTGGTTCAATTCTTTGGTGACAAACAGATACCACATGTAGATAGTAAGTTTACTATAGTTGGTTGGGTAACACGAGAATTATTTCTTGCAAATCATTACAAGCATGACTATGGTTACGGCATTCGATTAGTGATGGATGCTAATCAACTACTACCAATGGAGGATCTCATCAATGAATTATCCAGACTTCAGTCAAGCTCGGTGCAAGGAAGTCGGAGTTGAATTCTTCTTCACTAATGAAGAGAACGAAAGAGATGTTTCCGTTTATGAACTTGGTAAAAAAATTTGTTCTGGATGTCCGATAAGAAAAGAATGTTTAGAGTGGGCGGTACTACATGAGGCACATGGTTTATGGGGTGGATTAACACCGCGAGAAAGATTAAAGCTTAGATCAAAAAGAAACATTACCCTCGAACAGATATTAGTGAGTGACTATTTATGACAACACCAAGCAAACGCAAAGGCTCACAGTACGAACGTGATGTAGTTAAGTGGTTAGTCTCCTATGGATTTCCATGCGCTGAACGTGCGTATGGTGCTGGTCGGCACGACGATGTCGGAGACATTGACGGTATCGACGGCGTAGTAATAGAATGTAAGAACGAAAAGAAGATCACTCTCAGTGGCTATCTTCAAGAGCTATCGGATGAGATGACTCATGCTGATGCTGAGACTGGCGTGGTGCTAATAAAAAAGCGTGGCACTACAAATGTCTCAGAGTCATACGCGGTAATGCCCGCATGGCTCTGGGCTGATCTGCTAAAACAGGCAGGTTACAATGGACATAGGTAAGAAGGTGACAGTTACTTACCAACTGAAAAGAGGTAACTATGCGGTTAATGGTAATGACCGTAGCAACATCAATGATGATAGTCGCAGCACCAGCGCAAGCAATTGCGCCAGTGATATCAATGGAACAAAAAGTTTCAGTGATGGAGCCGAAGCAGAAGCTTCGCTATGCGATAAGCACATTGACTACAAACAAATCGGAAATAGATTGCTCGCTGAAGATAGCGTACAAAGAATCTCGTTACCGATTGGAAGCGAAGAACAAGCGTTCGTCCGCGACTGGGGCTTGGCAACTAATGTGGGGACAACCACATTGGTCAGTGTTCAAACAAGCAACGGAAGCACACGGATATGTTCTACATCGATACGGATCTTGGTGCAAGGCATACAAGTTCCATCAAGAAAGGAATTGGTATTAAGTGAACCAGCCTGAGTTTCTTGAAGCAGTCTTCAATCATTACGGATTGGACTTACCGCAAGGTGAGAAGTCAATCCTGTGTCCAGTACACGATGACTCTCGTAAGTCTGCCTCGGTGAACTCAGAGAAGGGCGTCTGGGTATGCTATGCATGTAGCAGTGGTGGTGCTGGTATACAGATCATCATGGCTCGTGAACATCTAGCATACCCAGAGGCTCGGTCATGGGCTGAAAAAAATATTGGCAAGGAATCTTCTACTCCGATTGTCCACAATCGTCGCAGTAAGAAGAGTGGGCGGTGGACACCGCCAAGGTTGAGGTCTCGATGACAACTATCATTGGTATCCAACAAGACAACGGCTGCATTCTTGCAGCCGATTCACGTACCACTGCAGGTGGTAGACCATACTCACATCCGATTGTTACTAAGATTAGCAAGCGGGGTAAGTGGTTGGTTGCAGGTGCTGGAGATGTACAACCATGTGATGTGATACAACATGTATGGAAACCACCAGCTATACCAGTTAACATTAAAGACATGTATCACTTCATGATTACAACTGTAGCTCCAAGCATTAGAGAATGTATTAAAGAATCAGGTTGGGTTCCAGACAAGGATGATGCTGACTCTGGATTTGAATTCATACTTGCAATCAACGGCACGATCTACCAAGTAGATGACTCTTACTCTGTCTACCTGCGTGATGATGGGCTGTATGGCGCAGGGTCAGGGTCAAGCTTCGCACTCGGCGCACTAGCAGGTGGTGCGACATGGAAGCAAGCAATGCAGATTGCTGCTCGCAATGATGTGTATACTGCACCTCCATTCATTACACACAGGCAGGAGAAAGTATGAAGACTAACCCCAAGCTCATAGATCTCTGGACTAAAGCAGCACACCAGTACCATGACAGCCTTGCTGGTTCACCAGCAGAGGCTTACCTAACACAGCGTGGAATCCTTGATGGAGCCGAAAAATTTTTACTAGGTTATGTGGCAGAGGTAGCACCTGGTCACGAGGACAGACTTAGACATCACCTATCTATCCCCTACATAACAGAGGCTGGCGTAGTTGGGTTTAAGTTCCGTCGCATTGATGGCGGAGATCCTAAGTACATGATACCTACTGGTCAGAAGCACCACCTATATAACGTCAGCGCAATACTTAATGCGGTTAGCCAAGTGTTGGTAGTAGAAGGAGAGATAGATGCGATTAGTGCGACTCTTGCTGGGTTCCCTGCTGTTGCCGTTGCTGGTGTTAATGCTTGGAAGCCTTATTTTAGTAGGTGTTTTGATGGCATTGGTACTGTCGTAATCTGTACTGACAACGATGCTAAAGAGGATGGCTCTAACCCAGGGCAGGAACTAGCACGTCGATTGCAGGATGCAATACCTCAAGCTGTCCGCGTGTCGTTACCTCCAGATAGCGATGTCAATAGTATAATTGTTAACCAAGGAGCGCAAGCATTAGCTGATTTAGTTAATGCAATTAACAACTGAAAGGTGCTCCGTTGGCGACGAACAAACTAACCATCGATAACTTCCAAGAAGATGCTCAGGATATTTATGATGAGCTTCTATCTATCTTGGTCTTAAAGCAAATCGATTACGGTCCACTTAACATTTGGAACGCACCTGGTGGTGCGACCAATGGGTTGATGGTTCGTATGTCCGATAAGTTAGAGCGACTAAAGAATCTTATATACAACTCCATTGAACCAAACAATGAAGCTCTCGAAGATAGCTTCATTGACATAGCCAACTACGCAATCATTGCGTTGATGGTAGAGCGTGGTATCTGGAAGAAGTATGCCACGCAACAGAAATAAAACTTACGAAGAACAACGTGGATCACGCATACGTTCTTATGGAATTACGGTAGAGGATTACGAAGACATGCTTGAGTCACAAGGTGGTGGTTGCTACATCTGTGGTGCTAGCCCATCAGTTCGTGCGCTGGATATAGATCACGATCACCGCACTGGTAAGGTGCGTGGGTTGCTCTGCTCTAATCACAACAGAGCACTGGGTTTACTTGGCGATGATCCCGACCTGCTACTTGCTGCACATACGTACTTGGTCAGGCAGTATGCCTGAGCTAACACGAGACCACCCAGTATGGCAAGAGATCAACGAGATAACATCGGGCATTGCTTGGCATTTATCTAAACGTTACTACCGATTCATCGAGCTTGAAGATGTTAAGCAAGCAATGAATGAGTACGCATGGAAGCGCAAGGATAAGGTTAATGATTATCTTATTCGTGAAGATCCTATTGAGAAGAAGCAGGGATACAAAGCGTTTCATACATTCATACGTAGGGCTGGCGAACGGTATGCGCGTAAGGAGAAAGCTAAAGCTTTAGGGTATGAGCTCGGCGATGAATACTTCTATCGCCTCGAGTTAATCGAGAGCCTAATCAAAGTTGCTGGTACTGATGAGGCATACTTGGCTAACCAAGTATTCGATCCAGATGTACATGGTGTCAAGGTCAAGCGACTAGCCAACGAGGGTAACAACTTAGCAGCAATGATCGCTGATGTAGACGCAGCAATGAAGAAGCTTGACGCAAGAATGCAGGGCATTCTTACCTGTCGGTTTGTTAACGACCAACCGTTGGCTGAGATAGCACTAGCTTGGGAGATCTCACCTCAACGTGTTGAGCAACTGATTGCTAAAGGTATTAAAGACATAGCCGATAAACTGGGAGGAGCAACACCGTACTAATGGCAACATTCGATTTCAAATGTACGCTATGCGATAGCGTAGTAGAGATGCGTATCATGGATGGGGATCAGTTCCCTAAGTGTGACAAGTGCAACGTAACTTTAACGAAGGTATTCACACCGCCTTCTATTCATTTCAAAGGTGGCGGTTGGGGAGGTAACCATGCACAAGGCTAGCGAGAAGATGATGCTTACGTGGTGCGACAATGGAATGGTAGATGGCAAGTTCGCAGAGGGTTTGGTCTATACAGTTCTTACCTCGGGCTTGCCAATCAGAGGAGCCCAGCGTGTACAAGGTAATCAGATCGGACGTCAACGACAAACAGCATTCGATACTTGGTATGCCTCAGACTTTGATTGGATCTTGTGGGTAGATAGCGACATACATGTAACCAATGATGCGCTGAAAAAAATTTGGGATATAGCTGATGCTAAGACGATGCCTGCCGTTAGCGGTACATATTTTATTTCCAAGGAGAATGAACAAGCGTTGATGTCTCCGTACCCATGCCTGTTCATGGCACATCCAGATGACATCCATCAGATGTCATACCTACATCCTCTTGAGCCCAACGCCATAGTCAAGTGTGACTATGCTGGCTATGGATTCTTCTTGATGCACCGATCAGCAGCCGACAAGATGAAAGAGTTTCATGGTAAGGACAAGCCATTCTTTGTTGAGCATTCTTCTGGTGGTACTGATGCTCAGTTTGTATCGGAAGACATTCAGTTCTTCATGTTAATGAAGCAAGCTGGCGTCCCTCTTCACGCACATACAGGCGCGACAGTTAAACACATGAAGAGATTCTCGTATGACTATGAGTACTATAAATTATTTTGGATCACGCAGCTGGTCGCGGAGGAGACAGAAAAAAAGGCGGAGGCAATAGCCCCCGCCCTTGATTCTGAACCTATCCCTTCCGACTAACGTCGGAAAAGAATTCGTCTACTGTTTGTTGTGCTCGCTGACATCTAACGTACATCTCAGCTTCTCCCTTGGAGTAGCCGTAGTAACGACCAACCCAGAACATGGTAGCACCAGCAAAGATCTGCATGAGTAAAGTGAATCCGTTGTAGAACATTACTTATCTCCTATCATTTTAAGGAACTCATCAGGGTTAACGAGTTTCGCTATCGATCCCTTGCCACCAGATGGTGATGGTGATGCGAGATGTGGAAAAAATTTCTCCGCTTGTAAGCGGGTATTGAATTCTCCCCATGCCTGCAAGGGAGACCAGTCCGCTAACCTTGCTACAACAATAAACGATTCTCGTTTAAGCCTAGAGTTATCTAGTGCCTCAATGATTTCAATCGCTAGGTCTGTAGCATCTTCGGAGTTCTCAGTGTCTGGGTCTAGTAGCTTTGCTACTAGTTTTATTTCTGTTGGACGTGGCTTGCCCATCAGTAGTTCTTAATACATTGCACGTACTGCTGGTGTTCAGCTAGTGCTTCACGTGCTGCTAGTTCCGTGGTTCGTTCTATCTCTGAGTTACAGTACGCACAGATAAGAACAACACTTGCTAGATGTATCATGCTTCCTCCTTTACTTGCCATTCCTTGTAGTACGGTTCACATACATCACCGTCTATCTCATGGTATTTAATGTGAGCACCGAACATAAAGACAATCTCATCTCTATCATCTCCGATGCCGTACGAATCGTGGTGTCCACAATACCACGACCAGCCCGCAATGGGGGTAATTTTCATACCCCCAGTGCGAACACCGATCGTGTCTTTGTTGATTAACTTACCCATTAGATGTCTCCTCTGGTAGTGGTGCGTCAAGCATGATGTCAACCATTGCTTCGTCCGCTTCCTTGTGTAGCTCTGGCTCGATCACACTTGGCTCATCCATCTTTTGTGCATAGATGTGTAGGTAATCGAGTGCCTTCTGAATGTACTGCGCCAGCCTCACCGAGATGTGAGGCTGGACGTACAGGTCTTCGTTATTCATTACGCTCCCTTCGTTAGCAAGGCTAGTGCCTTGTTCTTGATACGGTCAGCCGAACCGTTGATGATGCGCTCGGCTCGGGTTGCTTCTGACTTGTGACTGAAGTGATCGGCATACTCAACCACTGCTTGGAACGCACCGAACGCTGTGCCGTACAGTTCTTCTTGAGTACCAGTCGCACCTTTGTAGATGCTCTTGGCTGTATCACGTGCCGTCATCGCTGAGTTGAACTGTCGCTTCTGTCCAGTGCTAAGCATGGCATACGGTGATTGCTCAATCGCAGATGGTAGTGACCACATCTTCTTGAAGATGTTGTCCACCTCTATGTCAGTGAGTGTCTCGCCGATTAGTTTGTTACCTACGGTTTCGTAGTATTCGATTCCCTTGTAGGTAACAGGGATGATTCGCTTGATGTCCTCGATCTTGAACTCAGCGTTGGTTGTGTGCTTGAGTGTGTAGGTTGCTGACTTAGAGAAGATGCCAGCAATCTGGTTGGTACAACGGAGACGTCGCACCGAAGGTGCTATCTGTAAGGCAGTCGATCCATCATGTGAGGTACGAGCAACGAGGTAAGCAGCATGCTCATCGTTACCAATCTTCACACCACGTGGTAGCTCGAGCACCATGTACACCTGTGCTCCGCCTTTCACCTCACCAGCATAGGCATACCGAGCATCGCCAGAGTCAACGAGTAAGTCCAGTGCTGAGAACATCTCCGCATTTTGGAATACTTTGTATCGTCCACCGACAGTGCCAAGCACTGACTGTGTGTTGTCGTTATTGGTACGGACAGTAGCGAAAGTGTTAGGCACTTCGAGTTGGCTAACACCTGTGTCGGATACAGCCAACGCTTGGACGTCGGCTAGTGATACATGCCAGTCGAGCCCAGCCTGTGTGGCTGCGTCTCGTGCTGATGTTGCTGTTACTTCTTCACCGATAATGCTGTAAGCATTACGGCGTGAGTTGATTGTTAGGTTTGTCATGGGTATTTCCTTTCGTGTTGGGTTGTAGGTGTGAGTGTATCAGATGCGTTTGATGTAATCAATTAGGGCGTCTGATAGTTGATCGAAGTAGTGACCTGAGTAGCAGCGGATTCCATCGTCAGTCTGACGGATGAACCACGTTACGTATGGGTCAGCTGTTCGGGTGTGAGGTTGTGACTGTGTGTCTTGCGTCCATAGGCAGAGGGCTACGTAGCCCGACTCATCCCATGCCCGCTTGAGATCTACGATGACAGCCCCATTGGCACAGGTGTCACCGATTCGTGGTGTGATTGTTAGCGTTGTCATTAGTTCACCTTTCGTTGTAGGTATCCGACACGTGATTCATTAATCGCGCATTCGGTTGGGTCATCTTCATGGTCGAACACTGGGTCAGTACAGATACCGATCTCGTCGGCTATCTCTCTTGCTTCGTCTTCATTCTTAGCACGGATCTCGAACGTAGCATCCAGTGTGTATGTGATCTGTACTTCGAAGAGCTTGTCGAAGACAAGGCGATTGTTGTACACGTCATTCAGTATGTCATCTAGTTCTGACAGGCTGATGTCACCATCTTCTTCGCAATCGTTCTCATCTATGTAGTCATTCACCTTGGTGAACAACCTCTTCACCTTGCGTCGGTGCTCCTCACCTATGCTCTGCCATGTGGCAAGGTCAACGGTGAGTGCGTCGATGCGTTCCTTTAGTGTGCCTATCTCAGCGTTAAACGCCTCTGCTTCGAACTGTTGTACTGTGCTCATGTTATTCCTCCTCTATGTTGGTTACTAGTTGGTTGTTCTTGAGGTACTCAAGAACAAGTTCGTCGATTGTTTCGTAGTCAAGCCCGAAGAAGTGGTCACCCATGTTCACAGTCCACCCATCCTTGACCATACGATCGAAGGCTTCTTCTCGTGTTGATGTGATCACTATGTTCCAGTCATCTGGCTGTGTGTAGTATGTCTCAAGCGTCTGCCAGATAGCAAGATCAAGCATGGCTGGACGGTGTGTTGCTTCTCGGTACTGCGAAAGCAGGAAGTTAACCTGCTCGATACGGAATGATGCGTTCATTTGTTCCTCATTTCTTGGTTGCGCTGAATCGGATGTCGGCTTTGCCGTAGACACATAGCCCGCAGCTGACACAGGCTGAGCCACTCGTCGAGATGAGTGGGATTTGCTTGGTAAGTGCTGGACATTTAGCACCTACCTTGCCAGTGATGCGTACCATTTCATCCTCCGCATCTTTGAATGTAGTGGATAGGTACGCTAGTTTTGTATCTGTTTCATTGCGAACTTGTTCGGCAATGTGTTTGTTCTCATCATCTGTACTGTAGTACAGCGAGAGATTGTCTAGCCCTGATAGTGAGTAAGCAGCAGATCGTACTCGTGTGTAGCACCAGAACTGTACATCTGGGTACATCATGATTACTTTCTGCCACGCATACTCGTATGTTTGATTGAAGAAGTCGCCGTCCCAGTGGATGCGGAATAACTTCGGGGCATTCCGTCTCTCACAATCCTTGATGAAGTCGATCATCATGTCATCAAGTAAGTCAACCATTTGGTTGACGTCTGCGTCCTTCAATAGATTCCAGTTGTGAAGGAGGACATCCCTCACTCCCTTGTATACACGCTCGAGCTTTCCCGCATAACATACTTTCTCACAGATGCTGGTCGCATCGGGACATGAGTATGCCTTGCCTGCTGGTAAGCCAAAGGTGTTGGCGATTGCTGATGTCTTGCCACTTGGCGTGACTAGGTTGGTAACCTTGCGGTCATTGCTTCTGATTAGCGATAGCATCTTACTCCTCTGGTCTACATACTTCCATAATGACGAGCCATGCTGAACAATGTTCACAGTGGTCACGCGTCATTGGGAATGGGTGGGTATCGGTTAGGTCTTCGAGTCTGTTCAGTACTATGTCTAACGGATTCATTGCTATCTCCTTTCGGTTTGGTTGGGTTATTCAAGAGCATAGATTCTCTATGCTAAAGAATGCGTATGTATTACATGTCATCACAATCACGATCGTCATAGTCACACCATGGACCGAGATGATGAGCCTCGACTATCGTGTAGGCGGGAGCCGTAGGATAGCCCCGCCATTTCACACCCTCTGGTAGCCCGATACTCTTGTGAGTATTGCCCTCCGATACCGCATAGATAGCCTCGATACATGGCTCGACCATGCTCACTGGTACTGGCGGATAGTGGTTGCTTGTTAGATGTATTGCTATTGACTGGCGAATGTCTATGACATTCTCTACTAGGTCGTGTGCTGTGTTGCTTCCCATTAGATTGCTCCCTCTGTTAGTAGTTGTTGTTCCTTCTCTTTGTCTGCTTCGCAGTTGTGTTGTCCGTCGTCGTCGAACATGAGTTCATCTGGGTCACCAGACCATCTCATGTCACAGGCATAGCAACGGTAGTTGTATTCCTCGACGATAGATTCCACTCCGTTCACATAGTGAGTCTCTCCACCCCAGCCTGTCTCCTCGTCGTACTCATTCTCAATGGATGCTGTTGGGTATTGTCGTGATAGTTCTAGCAAGGCTAGCTCGGGTACGCTCCATGGCGTGGAGAATGTGAAGACGAGTTCACCTTCATCTTCGCTGTGTTCTTCGACATCTTTAGCCTCCCACTTACAGCCCCAGTTGTCACAGTTCCACCTGTACCAGTGGTCTTCGTGTCGCTGTGTTGTACCGTCATAGTCCCAGTACTCGGCTAGATTCGTGGGCTTGATGATGTTCCAGAAACTGAACGGTTCATTAACCGTTACAGTCTTGGACTCTTTAGTCTGCCAGTCGTACTCTTGTGCCTCATAGGGAGCAGACAACTGCTCCTTCATCTTGGCGATTACCTCTGGCTTGGCAAAGATTACGACCGAGTTATTTACCCAATTAGGCATGATACATCTCCACTTCTTGTTGGTATTCGACGAAGGAACTGAACGAATGTTCATTCCCTGTATCATTGACGGTTTGATTTGGAAAATCAAGGACAACGGTGAAGTCACCTAAGTCTTCGCCGTCAACGCTTGTGAACAAGCCGAAGCCTGTCTCCTTGTGCCATTGGTCACCGATTAGTTGTGAAACAACTATACGAATCGCATAGGATGGGTCAGTCCAGCGTGGTGCTGCCTTGGATAAAGCCATACCTAAGTCGGCTCTCCATGACCCTTCCCCCCAGTGTGAGTAGAGGGTGACATGTGCTTGCTCATTCTCATACGCCTTCATTACGAAGTTGATTCTTGCTCCCATTTTTATTCCTCCTCATCTTCACTGCCGAACAACTTTTGCCAGCAGGTATTACATGTGCTAGAGATAAGCAACTCTCTATCTCCGATAGATAAATCGGGGAAGATGTCTTGTATGTAGCGTCTCTCTGAGCGTGGCATTTCGAGTTCCTTTAACTGTTCATCAGTACAGGGTATGTGTGTGATTTCCTTACACATACGGCAATCCACTGCGAGATAAGTGTTTGTTGACATGGTGTTGCTCCTTTCGATTGGTTGAGAGGGGACAGCGATTTGCCGTCCCCCCTTTATAAGCAGACTTCGTCTGCTATCTTTGACGCGAGAGCCAATCACGCACTGCCTTACGAGCGACATAGATTCCTGCCGTAAAGCCAGTCATGAATAGTGCGATTGCCATTGCTACATAGTCTCCCCAATAAAACATTAGGCGCGACCTCCCTTCAGTGTTAGGTATGCGTTTGGTTCAACCTTCTGGATTTCATCCAGAACTGTGGTAAAGTTCGGGTATGCCTTGAAGGCTGAGAGGATTGCTTCAATCTTCTTCGAAGATTTAGCGGTGTTAGTGGTGATGCGTACCTTTGCGAAGATACGCTTATCATCTGGCTTCGACACATGAACAACGCCGTTCTTTACGACGCCGACTAGTGTCTTGGTTTCAACTGTTCTCATGGTGTTCCTTTCGGTAAAGTGCCGAGCCAATTTGATTCGACCCCCTTTATCAAACAAATGTTCCATTTGTTATCAAGAAAAGACAGGCATGCGATCGCGTAGCTCACGCGAGAAGCCTGCCGTTTAGCAACTCCTGCGCTCGCATCACAGCGCGTATGCGCCCGCATCAAGGCGCATCACATGACACACATGACACACCAAGGCGGGCATGACATGACACATGACATGACCCAACACACCGAGGATTTACGCTCGGTTTTTGACATTGGGCTGAATCTGTGGGAAGATGTTTGTCGTTGGGAGGTGGTCTTCCAGCATCAAACACGAAAGGCACACAGCATGAACACAGCATGGACACACGACGACATACTCACAGACCTGAAGGCGGAGGTGCTGGAGGTACGCAAGGAGTACGGAGTACCAAGCCTGAATCACATCCCCGATTTCGAGTTGAACACGCTCAACCACGCGAGTCTGGGCGACCTTGTACACATAGGCAAGGGGCGCGTAGGTATCGTGTATGACATCAGCGAGAACCGAGGCGTGAGAGAGTTAAGAATTGTGACCGATAAGTTCCGCGTAATCATGAAGCGAGTCGGTTTATAGGATAGGTTCGCGGACGCCCCCGCCCCAGCCATGGGTCGCGGGGGTTTTCGCATGCGCGCGCAATGTTTTACCCTGCCTCACGCCTATGCGTGGGGCTTTTTTTTGTGCGTGTACCCATGCCGACCCCCCTGTTGTTTAATACCGCCCCCCTCCCCCTCACCCACTATCAGCTAAATAATATTCACCAGAAAACCAGCTCTGACCAGCACTTTTATAAATAAATAAAAAAACTTTACCAAGCCCCTTGAAACACGCCGACGCTCTAGACCCCTATATAAGTATAAGGCGAAATACTTATTGAGCCTTGGAAGGCAGGCTTAATGCCTGCCTGATGGTTTATATATGCATGAGTGGGGATACTTCTGCCCAGACCCCTCTGTACTACTACAGACACTGGAGTCCAATTGGAAAGAAACTTATCACCAGAAGAAGCTCGCAAAGAACTAATCGATTTGGTAAGACAAGGCAGGACAATTGCCGACGCCCTAAAGGTCATCGGGCGATCTCGCTCTTGGTATGACACCCAACGCCGAGAAGCCGAGGGCTTCTCAGCTTATATGGATAATGCTCGGTTTAGAACTGCAGACCTCGCTGATAACGCTCGGTCTGAGCTATCTGGATTTGCGGAGTTCTCTGAGAAATACCTGGGAACTAAAGTACCACCCCACATGATGAACGTGGTAGACATGCTAGAAGGCAAAGATCCTTCTTGGTTACATGACAGCATGGTCTACGAAAAGGGGTCAGCGGGGTTATCCCGCTTGTTGGTAAACGTACCACCTAACCACGCCAAGACGATGACAATCACGATTAACTACGTTACTTACCGTCTGGTTAAGAATCCTAACATTTCGGTCATGGTTATTTCCAAGACCCAAGAGCAGGCAAAGAAGTTTTTGTATGCGATCAAGCAACGCTTGACGCATCCGAGGTACGCTGACCTACAGGCAGCATTTGGTCCAGCAGATGGATACAAAGCTACCGCAGATCAGTGGTCAGCAACCAAGATCTATCTTGGTGGCGACATCCGCGATAACGATGCTAAAGACCCTTCACTCGAAGCTATCGGTATGGGTGGACAGGTTTACGGAAACCGTGCAGACCTAATCGTTCTTGACGACGTGGTCACTCTGAGTAATGCTTCAGAGTGGGCTAAGCAACAGGAGTGGATTCGCCAGGAAGTAGCTTCACGTCTTCCGCCAGGTGGTGGTCAACTACTTGTAGTTGGTACACGAGTCTCGGCGGTTGACTTATATAAAGAGCTCCGCAACCCACAGCACTACACCGACGGCACATTGCCTTGGTCATATTTGTCCATGCCTGCAGTCTTAGAATATGCAGACAAGCCTGAAGACTGGAAATGTCTTTGGGAAAAGACCGAACAACCTCTTACGGATACTGACGTACCCGACGAGAATGGTTTGTTTGATCGATGGACAGGACCGCGTCTAACGGCGGTCCGTAATGAGGCAGGACCATCTAAGTGGTCTCTGGTATACCAGAACCTCGATATTGCGGAGAATGCAATCTTCGACCCGACATGCGTCAGAGGCGCAGTAAATGGAATGAGAAAGTCGGGTGCTTTAGTTGCAGGCGCAGCAGGACATCCCAAGAACCCTGAGAACTTTTATAGGGTTATAGGTATCGACCCAGCAATGTCTGGTGATACCGCTGCTATCGCCTATGCGGTTGACCGCAGGTCACATAAACGCTACGTCTTAGATGTTCACATCATGACAGCTCCTACACCTGCAGCAATTCGTTCTCTTATTCGGGAATGGACCGATGCGTATAAACCGCATACGGTCATTGTGGAATCAAATGCTTTTCAGCTTTTCCTTACACAAGACGAAGAGATTCGTAACTTCCTGTCGACCCGAGGTATTGCATATCGACCTCACTACACAGGAAACAATAAACAAGATCCAGAGTTTGGCGTAGCCTCTCTGGCTCCATTGTTCGGAACCGTTACTAAGCGGGACGGTCTCAACAATAACTTCAAGCATGCTGACGATAACTTAATTGAGTTACCAGACAGCTCGAAGAATGAACACATTAAAAAGTTAATAGAACAATTAGTAACCTGGCAACCAGGAGTACAGGGCAAGAAGCTCAAGATGGACGCCGTGATGGCGTTATGGTTCTGTGAGATTGTAGCCAGAGAAACTTTGTTAACTTCGACTAACGTACCAAACTTTATCAACAATCAATATACACCTCGTGGTGAGATTGAATCAAGATACATCATCAACCTAGATGATCTCGCTGCACAACAGCGAGCTGTGAGATTGTGACATTATGAAAGAACTTGTAACAGCATTCGAGAACTTAAAAGCTCGTAACTCCGAGCGCGACAAGCGCATGCGCGAGGTTGCTTTGGTTAGAGCGGGTAATGCCGATCAAGTATTCCGTGGGCTATTCCCAGAGGGAATCTGGTCACGTCCTATCATTGCTAACCTTATTGACGTTGTTGCTCGAGATGTTGCTGAACAAGTCGGTGTTCTACCTACCATTACTGCTGCTGGCGATTCATCTCTTGATGATAACCAGCGTTCCAAGGCTGACAAGCGAACCAAGATTGCCAACTATTATGTTGCGTCATCTCGGCTTGGAACGGAACTACTGCGTGGCGCAGATCAGTTAGCAACCTATGGCTTCGTTCCTTTACGAGTTGAACCAAACTTTAAGGACAAGCGACCACACATCCATGTGGAAAATTCAATGGGTGCTTATTACGATATGGATCGCTTCGGTGTTGTTAACACCTACGCTCGTCTATATCACCGTAAAGCTGGAGACTTAGCTGCTCACTTCCCCGAGCATGCTGATGCAATTCTCCAATCAAATACTTACACACGTGGCGATGGCAACAGTTTGTTGCAGGTCGTACGTTGGACAGATAAACAAAAAACTGTTCTATTTTTACCAGATCGTGGAGGTTTAGTACTTGCGACAACACCGAACAAAGCAGGCGTCGTCCCAATTGCAATTGCTCAACGCCCTTCTTTGGATGGCGAGACCAGGGGTCAATTCGACGATGTACTACCTGTTTACGCAGCGAAAGCGCGACTTGCTCTCCTTACTATGGAAGCTGTTCAGAAGTCTGTTGAAGCTCCTCTTGCTCTTCCCAATGATGTTACTTCTTTATCCATTGGTCCTGATTCAGTCATCCGTTCTAACTCCCCTGAAAAAATTCGTCGTATCAATCTGGACGTACCTCAGTACGCGTTTGCGGAGAACAATGTCCTAGCGGACGAAATGAAATTGGGAACACGTTTCCCTCAAGCACGTGCAGGACAAGCAGAAGGATCAGTAGTTACTGGTCAAGGCGTAAAGGCTTTGATGGCAGGTTACGATTCACAGGTAAAGATTTACCAATCAATTCTTGGTGAGGCAATCGGACAAGCAATCTCATTTGCATTCGCAATTGATGAAGCATACTTCCCTGATATCACTCGTGAAGTATCAGCAACTGCTAACGGAGTTCCTTACAAGTTAAAGTACAAGCCATCTTCCGACATCAATGGAAACTTTGGCGTGACCGTTGAGTACGGTCTTATGGCAGGATTAGATCCTAACCGCGCATTGGTATGGGGTCTACAAGCTCGTGGAGATAAGTTAATCTCTCGCGGAATGTTGCGTCGCAACCTTCCTATCTCGCTTAACGCTGGTGAAGAAGAGCGAGCAATTGACATCGAAGAGATGCGTGATGCGCTTAAAGCTTCCGTATCTCAAATGGCTGCAGCAATTCCACAAATGGTAATGCAAGGTCAAGATCCGATGAAAATTGTAGAAAAGATGGCAAGTGTTATTACAGATCGCAAGAAGGGTATCCCTCTTGAAGATGCTGTAGCAAATGCTTTCAAACCAGAACCAGTACCAGAACCACCAGCAGGACAACCAGGAATGCCAGAAGCACCTCCTGAACCTGCAATGGGTGGAGGACAAGCACCACAACTTCCTCAAGGTAGACCAGCTATGCAAGAACTTCTTGCAGGTCTAACAGGTGGAGGAAATCCAAATCTAGCAGCGAGAGTAACTCGTCAGATCCCAGCATAACTAAGGAGAAACAAATGTTCGGAAAGCAAGGAAAAGCAGCAAAAGCAAACGTCTCAACAGCAATTATGGGCAAGAAGCCAGCAGGCAAAGTAGTCGGTGGCGGAATGGTAAAGCAAGGCGTTACCCCAAAGGGTATCAAAGGCAACAATAACAAACTTAAGTAATTAAAGAAAAGGATAATAACATGGCGCAAATGCGTAAGTCTGGACCAGCAAAGCCTGCGTACAAGACACCAGTAAAGAAAGACAATGCGTTAATTCAGGCTATTACAAATAGCTATCGAGTAACTGCAAAAGAAGCTGCACAGATCGTTAAGGTTATTAAAGAGTCCAAGCCAGTTCTAGGACCAATCAACCCTGTAAACGAAGCAGCTAAGTTTGTTGGCGGAGCAGTAAAGGCAAACGTACAGCTTCCAGGCAAGGTTGCTGGAATGGCAGCACGTACTGCTAAGAATGCAGCCAAGAACTTCACATCAGGCTACAACAAGTAATTTTAATTAGGTAAAGGACGGCTATGGCTGACACTAGATGGTATTACGACACTAAAACAAAAACTTGGAAACCGATGAGTTCACTTCCTAAAGGTGGTTTATATTCTTTTCCAAAAGAATATATTAGAGATACTCCTCCCAAGAAACCTCAACCTGTGCCAACGCCTACCTTTACTACGGTAAAGCCAACACCAAAGCCAACGCCAACAGTAACTAAGAAGCCAACACCCAAGGTAACAAAAACACCAGAGGTAATTCTTCCACCAGTGGATACTTCAACAGCAACTGTTAAGCCTAAGCCAAAGGTTAAAAAACCAACAGTAACCCCTAAGCCAACACCTAAACCAACACCAAAACCCACACCTAAAGTAACAGTAACCCCTAAGCCAACACCTAAGCCAACACCTAAGAAAACAATCGGCTCCCAATTTGGCTACATAGGAAGAGGATAAACATGGCAGCGAAGAAACCAAAAGCTCCTAGAAAGTTTAAGCAAGCGCGTAAAGCTGCCGTTGCCGACGCTAAAGGTGCTTTCTCAACTGGAAAAACTAAAGCAGTATTAAAAGATCGTACGTTAAAGATTTCCGCTGATGACAAAAAAGCTCTTAGCGAAGTTAAATCTGAAGCAAAGCAGAATTATATTACCGACGATCGTGGCAATAAGATTAATACTAAGCCTACGGAAACCGCTCAAGAGCGTTTTGCTCGTGACCGTCGTGAAGCTAAAGCTGCAATCGATCGTAAGTATGGCGTAGAAGATAAGCCTAAGAAGACAGCTACTCCTGCTAAAGCAGATGCACCTGCTGAAAAAAGCCCAACAGGAAAGAAGGCAACCAAGTCTGCTCCTAAGAAGCCTGGTGTAAATAAGCCAGCAACTAAAGGATTTGCAGCAGGTAAGTCTCTTAACGCAACTGGTCAGATAAGATATGACGCTTTGATTAAAGAAGGCGTTGCTCCTAAGCGAGCAATGAATAAAGCTTTGTTTGAACAAGAAAAAGCAACTAAGCCTGTCAAGTCAAAGTCAATTAAGACACCAAAGGTAACACGTCCAACAGACGCATCGCTTACAAAGATGGAAGATGATTACCTAAAGAAGACAAAAGAAAGACTTGCAAGCAAGCCTTCTACATCTAAAACTGTTGCACTTCGCCCAAAGGGCGAAATGGTTTCAACTAAAGGAAAGAGCGTACAGACAGTTACTGCAAAGCCAGTTCCTGGTAGCGGTTCTACTCCTAAAAAGCTTAGCAAGACAAAGAAGTTTGTTAAAGGATCAGCAGCACTTGCAGTAGGAGCCGAAGCTATTTCACTGGCTAAAGGTTCAACTGCTAAAGATGCAAAAGAAATTATTAGACTTAAGAATAAACTAGCTGACATCCAAGGCAACAAGCGAGATAACGCAGGTGGTTCTTTTAGAGAAGGTGTTGGATCTGAAGTAGGTCAACTTGCTTCTCTCGTATCGTTTGGTTTAGTAGGTAAGACACGTCGCCAACGTATGGATGAACTTAATGCAAAAATTGCTAAAGCTACAGCTGCAAAAAATAAAGGTCTTCGTTATGGTCCTAACGGTGAAAGCCTAGTTCCAGGAACTGATGCTTACAAGAAGGGCTCGAAGACTCGCCCTGCTGCTGGCAAGGCAGCAGCTGGTGGCTCATCAGGTGGCTCATCAGGTGGTTCATCTGGTGGGGGCAAAGGCGGATCATCTGGTGGAACAACACCAGGAGCAGGCGGATCTACATCTAATGTCTACGTTGTAAAACGTGGAGACAATCTTTCAAAAATTGCAAAGAACGAAGGCGTAAAGCTTTCTGATCTTATGGCAGCTAATACCAAGTTCAAGACAAACGCCAAGTACAAAGGCGGAAATATGATCTGGGCTGGTACAACGGTGAAACTTCCAAAGAAATAAGGTAACTAATGTCAATGATGCAACCTGGTGAAGTGTCAGGTCCTGGAAAGCTTTCTAAGCGTACGGACCTACCTCCATCACAAGGTGCTAAAAGACTTCCCGATGCAGCCTATGGCGAGCAAAGGGATTTCCAAGCACAACAGGCTGGAGCACCAATGGCAAAGTCTTCCGACCCAATGGCTGGCATTATCCCATTATCTGCGCCAACTAACCGACCAAACGAACCTGTTACCGCAGGAGTCGATGCTGGTCCAGGACCAGGAAGAGAAATGTTAGGGCTAAAAAGTTCTGCAGAAACTATGCAGGAAGATTTAAGTGTATTGGCTAAGTACATGCCATTGATGGCAGCTTATGCTGACACAACCGAGTCAACTGGAACTATGAAAGCGTTTGTACGCTACCTAAGAGGTAATACTCAATGAAGGTTTTTCAAAAATTTGAAGAAAACCTTGAGTACCTTGGATTTGATATGGCTCCAGTTGCCTGGGATTTAGCTCGCTTCCCTTTCGAATCCGACGAAGATCGTATTGCTTTGCTAAACGAATTAACGGATAAGACGGAAGGACCAGTAGATGGCGGACAACCGACAGTCATTTGATTTCTCTGGACTTGGACCATCTGTTAATGGACAACCAGTACCGCAAAAGCCACTATCAAAAGTAGATTCTTTTAAGAAAAATAACTTTGATGATGGGACTAAAGTTGGCGGTGTAGAAGGAGCAGTCCTTCCATTTATTGGCAAGCAGATTGAAAAAGCGCAAAAGGGTCCATTGGGATTTGCTGTTAATCCAGCACTGCGTGTCATGGAAAATCTGTACACACGTGTTATTCAACCAGCACAACGTGTTGTTACAACAGCAGCGTTGTTACCTGAAGCATTAGAAAAACAACCAGGCGGAATCACTGGAATTCCTAAAGCTTTTCAGTTGGCAGTTAATGAATCTAAAAATATTTCAATGGGTCAGGCTGTTACAAGAAGCTTTGCCGAATATATACCACTACCTGAAAGCATGTTGCCTACAGTAGCCAAAGAAAGTTTTGATATCTTTGACCAGCAACAGCGAGACAAAGCATTCCGTGATGAATTCTTTGGAATCGTAACATCTGGTTCAACAGATCTTGCTATCAATGGCGTAATGAGCAAGATAACAGGTGCTGCCACGAAGGCAGCTATGGTAAAAGTACGTGGAACTTCACGTATTGTTACTGAAAAAGACATGCAGCAGTTTTCTACCAAGGCGGACGAGGCTGTTGCCTGGGCTGATGCTGGAAAATTAACAGATGCGCCTAGCGGTCTTGCTGTTTACATGGATGATGCAGTCAGAGAGCGTAACGTACAGCGTTTGCAGGCTAATCCCCTTATTGCTGAAACAAATAACCCGCTGCGTACAGCAACAATTGTCTCTCGTATTGACAACCACTTGGATCTTGCCGATTATCTCAAGGCAGAACGTGGTGACGCAGCAGCATTTGATCGTTTCTTCCAGAAACAAGCACTCAGTGCTGACCATCTTGACAATTATGGGTTCAAAGATTTCGGTCCAGTCAGCGACTGGAGCAAGATTCACGATGAAGTTCTTACAGAGAACTTAGCACCACGATACCAAGCAATTATCAACGACTTAAAAGGTAAAGACAGAAACTTTGCTGCACAGTTAGATGACTGGGCAAGCAAGGCAAACGTTGGTGATCGTGGAACTGGTTATGTACCAGGACGATTTGGTATGGTTGAGTCAGTTGCGTTGTCTGTTAGCAAGGTACGCTCTGGTGCTCGCTTTGGTAGCGCAAAAATCTTTGGTGACGATCCAGGAAAAAATGGATGGCGCACAAAAGTATACCAATCCTCACCATACGACCGCGTTGTTCGCGTTATCACATGGGCAGGTGATGCTAGACCACAGGGTTACATCAACATTTCTAACCCACGTAAAGGCGAAGCGGTTAACGATGTTCTTTCAGAACTCAATCGTCTTCAATTCCTTAAAGGTAAGCAAGGCGAAATGTTTAAGCGTCAGATGGCTGAGAAGTTTCTTTCTGCTACGACTAACAGTGACCAGGCTCGTGTACTAGTTGCAATTGAAAAGGAAGTTATGCTTCGCCTTGCGAAGCAATACAACGTTCGTTCAATTGGTGGCATAGGTACTGACGCAGAACTTATTAAAATGGTTGAAAAGCTCCATGCAGCAGCAGACTCTCGCCGTACCACGGCAACAGAGTTTGCTCAGAAGCAAGGTCTTATCCCAGATGAAGACGGCAGTCTTAATATTATTCAACTTCGTTCACAGACAACAGAAGTTAACAACGTGCCTATGCTTGACTTCCGTAAACTCGAGATGGAAGTTATCCTTGGTACACAGGCACGTGCGGGAGTACGTTCTGGCATAAGCAAGGGAACGATTGCTCGTACGTACGCAGGTAAATACGGCATGGCAGCTGGTCAATTCTTTGATATCGCTAACATGGTTTTCAATAACCTTAATCTTTTACGTGTTGCGTACATTCCAAAGAACGCAATCATTGATCCATTCATGCGTGGTTCTATGGCTCTTGAAAGTTCAGAGTTAGTACGTAACGCAATTCCTGGTTTTGGTAACATGCTGGAGAACTCCACAAAAAGAACTAGACTTGCACGTCGATACGTACCAGGAACAGCAAGCTACGCTTCTCGTAAAGCAGAGCAGGCGATCCTTAAAGATATTGACGTTGCCTACGGCAAACTAAACCCATTGATTATGAAAATGGAAGCAACCGCTAAGGTTGAGAAGGACGCTACAGCGTTATGGCAAACAGCCAAACTTAATGCAGATAAGGCAGAGGCAGCATTAAAAGCAGCAAGCCCATCTTCTAAAGCAGCAGCTACTGCTGCTAAGCATGAGGCAGATTACAAGTTATACCAAGCGCAATTAGAATATACAAAGTTTGCAGATGAAGCAAAGCTTGCATCTGATGCGGTAACTGGTTTATCAATTCTTATTGAAAAGAATCGATCATCAATATCAGGCGCAATTCGCCGTGAAGGTGATCTACTGCAACGTAAGTACATCGGCAAAGAAGCAGATGTCATTACGGTTGATGGGAAAGACTACAATATTAAAGGTCTTGGAGATCCCAACGTACGTGGTACAGCTGTGTACTTAGACGAAATTGATTCAGCATCTAGTTTGTATTCAAAACTATTTGAATCAGAAGCGTCAATGAATGTACGTGCTCGCAGTCAGCAATGGGTAAAGATACAACGTGAAGACGGCAAGGCTTATTACAACGCTATCGCTCACGTGCTTAACCGACAGATCCGTCAGGAACTTGACATGCCTCTTGGCATGATGCTTCGTGGTGAGTCTGACCAAGCAATATTAAATTTCTTGTACAAGACTGAGGCTGGCAAAGAATACCGCCGTCGTATGTCATCTGATGCTGGAAGAACTCTTACACAAGATGACTTCCTGTCATGGACAAGTGAGACAAGTGCATATCTTCAGAAGCTTATACCAAGTGATGAACTACGCAGAATCGCTTTAGAGCGACCAGTAACCGTTAAAGAAGTAGAGAACTTTCTTAAGTCTCGACCAGACCTTCTTCCAGAAATTGATGGACCAAACGTAAGTCTTGCTGATCTAAGCAAGGGTGAGCGATTGGTATCACGTGTTGCTAATGCTCAAGGAACAGCATGGCGCATATTGGGTGCAGCTGAAAACAAGTTAGTACGTAACCCAATGTTTATGATCTACGCAAAAGAAGAAATGGAATACCTCATCAAGTCCGCTCGTCGTACTGGTGTAGATCCATCTGATGCAGTAGTCAACCATCAGTTCCGTCAGATTGCAATGCGTAACGCAGTTAAAAGAATTGAAGATACTCTTTATTCATCACGTCGTTTAACTAACGGAATGTATACAGCGCGGTATGCGATGGCATTCCCAATGGCATTCTTTAACAGCCAGGCAGTTGCACTCAAGCTTATGGCTAAGAACCCGATGAATGCTTATTGGTATAACAGTATACAAGATTCGCTTTCATCATTTGAACCATATACTGACCAAGAAGGAAACACATACAAGTCAATGTCTGATGTTCCACCAGGGACAGTCGTATCTGTTAGCTATCCAATTCCTGCAAACATTACAACAAAGATTGAAAACATTCCAATAATCGGAAAAGCTGCAGCAGCAGCTTTATCCCCATACACAGATCCTCGTGGTGGTGGACTCAAGTGGAATCCAAAACAAATGGAGTTCATGATTGCAGATCCAAGCGTTGCTTGGTTTGGCAGCGTTCTTGTTTCATCTCTTATTAAAGGTCAACTCAATAGCCCACTATGGAAAACTCCAGACGGCGAAAAGGTTGTTACGTTTCTACGTAATACTTTTGGTAACGACTTCTACGAGAATAGCATTCTCTACGGTGGATACGTTACAGGCGGAGGTAACTTAGCAACGACCGCACTTAATGCTATTAAGCCAGCGTATCTAGAGTCATTGTTCCCAACAGGTGAACGATACATGGATCAGGTATATACCAATTGGCAAGTTGCTTACGCACAATGGCATCGTGAAGGTCGCGTTGGTAACGCTCCCACAATGGAGCAAGCAGGAAAAGCTGCATCAAATCTTAATTTAATTAAGGCAATTGTTCAGTTCAATATGCCAATCTCTACAACGTTTGACCCAGTAACTCGATCAGCTAAAGCGTACTACGCAGATCTTCTTGAAAAAAACAAGGGAGATTATGCAGCTGCTGACAGAGCAATGATGACGGACTGGGGAATAGATGGACTGGCATTCCTTGGCTCACACCAAAAAAATATTGCTGGAGTTGCATCTACTGTCAATGACATCAAAATGATTCGTAGCAACCGTGACCTACTTGCTTCTATCGCAAACGTAGATCCACTGTACGCACGTATGATGTCAAGCGGTTACGGAGATCTTGCTGTTGATTACTCAACAGAGGTTGCTGAAATCTATAAGAACCTAAACTTCCCTGGAACCTTGACAAAGCTTTCACGTCAGAAGACAGAGAAAGAAATCAAGGACGAGACTGATGCTCGTCTTGGTTGGGTTTCTTACAATTTCGCAGTCGACGCACGTAACGGTGAGATGGCTCAATATGGAATCAATTCAACGCAGAGCTCTGCTTATGAATACACTGGAGTCAAAAGAAGGTTTGACGAAAGAGTTGCCGATATTAAAGCTAGTTATCCAGGATGGATTAACGACCGCACTGTACAACAAGGAAAGTTCTGGGATCAAACATTCCCAACGCTAAAGAAAATTGCTAACGATCCTGTATGGCGCAAATATGTAGATCCAATCGATGGTGGCAAGTGGGCTGAGATTTCATACTGGATTGGTCAAGTAGAAAACTTCCGAGCAGGCTACGGACAACTTGGTTCAACAACAGCAAGAGATCAAGGGTTTTCATCTTCTTTGAATAACTTCCATTACAAATTTGTCCAAGGTGCAAGCGATGGGTTTGCAGCGTTTGCTGCGCGTTGGCTTGAATCAATGCCAGAACTAGATATAGAAAAGGTGGCAGTCCCTAATGGCTAAAGATAGTGACTTTGATGGCATCCCAGATGCCGTCGATAAGTATCCATATGATTTTAATAATGGAAAAACTCCAGCAACTAATCAATACGGTAACGTACAAACAGACATTGCCCCTATCTATCTTCCTTGGTTAACTGATGCAAGTGGTCAGCCAATGCCAGTACCAGGTGGTTCTGCTCAAGCAATCAGAGCACTCGCTGCGCTTCGAGTAAACGATCGTGCTAAGTACGGCATAATTAAGTCTGGTATTGAATACAACCTTGGTCGTAAAGTAACTGACAAAGAAGTAGATGCAATTTGGAAAGATGCTGTCAATTGGACACAGTCTCCAGGAACAGCTAACGGAAACCCAGTTGATTACTTCAACCTTATGCGTCCTTCAGATTATGCTGGCACTGCTCCTGCTGGACCAAAGTATGGAACATCAGCATTTAAGAATACACAGAAGACAGAGTACAGCGGTTCATCTGCTGCTCAACAGATTAGTGATGAGATGGAACGCAGGCTTGGTCGCAGAGCGACACAAGCTGAAATTGACGAGTATACCAAAGCCGTAAACGCAGAGGCAAAGAAAGATCCCTCAGTTACTGAAGGAACTACTACGACCAAAGCTCCTTCTGGAAAAAATACTTTAGGTTCATCTACAACAAACCAAACAGCAAAGACTGGATTTGATCCAACCATGTTTGCTCGTAACTTTGCAATGTCTCGACCAGACTATGCGGAGTCATTTGCAGCAAACACATTCCTAGGTCTTGTCGAAAAGTTACTTAAAGATCCTAACGCGATTGGACAGGTGGTAGGCAATGGCAGCTAATGAGCCAACTGCAATGAGCCTTCGTGCTGTTGCGATTCTTAACCGACTAAATGAAATCTCAACAAAGTCACGCAGTGGAACCGCTGGCGTTGGTCCAGATAAAGGTAAAACTTTTAAGTCATCAACATCTGCAGCAGATTACGCTGAATACGATAAACTCTATGCTGAGTTACAAGAACTTTACAAAAATGGTGCTGTTGTTTATAGCCCAGACTGGGGAGTTTTTTCGGCTACTGACACTGGTAACAAACGCACAGCCACTGGTTCTAGCCCAGCCCCCGATTCACCATTGCAAGCATATAAAATTGATTCAACTGGTAATACTCCAGCTTTTAAGCAGCTTCAACTTACATCAACGGCAACTAATACCGTTGGCAAAGTTGTATCCTCTACAAGTTCGCCTGTCAAAACTACAGTCTCTACAGGCGCACCAACGAAAGTTGATACACTTGACAAGGCTACGCTTGCAGCCAAGTTTGGTATTGCTGCAGGTGTTATCGGTGCAGATGACAGTCTTTCTAAAGTTCTTCAAGAGATCCTTGATGGTGGTATTACATCTGAAACACTAATGACTCAGATGATTCAAGGAACATTGTGGTACAAAAACCAGACAGATAAGCAACGTGCATTTGTTTTTGCCAAGGAAAGCAACCCAGGTCAGTTTGCTGCCGATCTACAACTTAACGCAAGCAATATTGTTAAGCAGTTCATGGGCAATGGTATTAAAATTACAGCACAACAGGCTATTGAGTATGCCCAGCAAATGATGCAGTCAGCAATCATCGATGCAAACGGTAAAGTTATTCGATACGACCAAGAGTTCCTTAATAAAATTATGGCTAACTCAATTGACTTTAGTAAAAAAAGCATCATTGGTGGCAAGCAAATTTTCAATCTAACTGGAAAGTTAGAGACAGTATCTAATGAACTGTACAAGCGAGCCTATGAATATGGTTTTGATTCTAGTGTATCCAACGAACGATTTGATGGATGGTTTCGAAATAGCATCAAGGGTCTTATTTCTGGTACAACAAACCCAGAAGATATTGACAATGAACTTCAGAAGCAAGCTATGTCTATGTTTCCTGGTTTAACCAACCAGCTTACACAAGGTCAAACATTACGTGAAGCAGCAGATCCATGGCTTGAGGCTATTGCAAATACATGGGAAGTTGACCGTAAGTCATTGTCACTTAACAATGACTTTGTTCAACGAGCACTTAACTACACAGACGAAAAGGGAAATGTTACAACAATGAACCTTTACGATACAAAGAAGATGGCTCGTCGTTCTGGAAACTTTGACTTTACAAGTACAGCAAAAGAGGAGAAGACAGGTATTGCCAATACTATCCTCCGCGACTTTGGATTCTTGGGGTAAATAGATGGCGCGTATAACCGACAATATGTTTGATAATAGCGGATCATCTTCAGCACTTGCTTCAGCACTTGCTGATTTGACAGCAAGTGAAGCCAATGCTTCTGCTGCATCTAAAGCAAATGCAGCTACAGCTGCAGCAACTCCACGTGAATTTATTACAGTAAAACCAGGAGATACATTCTGGAAGATTGCTAAAGACAATGGCATGACAGTCAAGGAACTGTTGGCTATAAATCCAACCATTGACAATAACGCTAAATATAAAGACGGCGCAATGATCTGGTCTGGTACAAAGATTTATACAGAGCCAGCTAAAGCTGTAATAAAAAATACAGCAACTTCAGCAAATACATCTACCAGCACAATAACACCTACGGTTACTGCTACTGCTACGGCTACTAGTACAGCCTCTACTGACACAAGTACCTCAACAGACACAAGTACCTCAACAGACACAAGTACCTCAACTGACACAAGTACCTCAACTGACACAAGTACTGCAGCAACAACAGAGTTTGACACTGGTACGCCATTCTCAACATCATATGTAACCAGTGCTCCAGTTGATCCAGTAATAGCAGCAACGTCAAACATTGATACACAGATCGCAGATTTGCTTAAGCAAATTGCTAACATGCAAGCAGCAATGATAGAAAACAACAAGCCAACAGTTGCATACGAAAAGACTGTACGTAAAACTGGTGGAGTGGTAGAGGTCTACCAAGTTATGTCAGACGGAACTATGGGTCAGATGGTTGATTCATACAAGGACTTTGGTGCTCGTGACTCTGTGCTTAAGATGTTTGAGAACACTGGTCTTGGAACAGAGTTCATGAATTCACTTATGGGATCTATCGACAAAGTGTATGAAGAGAATATCATGCCGACTGATGCCCAAGTTCTTAATAGTATTTACGACAGCGATGCGTACAAGACTCGCTTTGCTGCTAACGAAACAATTGCTAAGCGTATGAAAGATGGCAAAGGTCGTCCTGGTGACAGACTGCTTAAGCCATTTGAATACATTGAAGCAGAAAAAGGATACAGAGAAATCCTAGCTAGCGCAGGATTACCTGAAGGATTTTATGACACACAAGATGACTTCCGTCGCCTTATTGAAAACTCTGTAAGCGTTGGTGAGTTAACAGACCGTGTCAACATTGCAAGAAATGCTTTACAGAATGCTGACTCCAACACAAAGAATGCTCTTAAGAATTACTATGGTTGGACAGAGGGCGAACTCGCAGCCTACATGCTTGATAGCGAAAAAGCTTTTGACTTGGTTAACTCTAAGTTTAAGTACACAACAGAGGAAGCTAAGCGCATGTACGGCTCTGCTGAAATTGGTGGTGCTGCTTCTCGCGCTAACCAACTCTCAGATAAAGCATTCTCTGAAGAAATTTACAATGCTGGCAAAGGTGCTCAAGCAGAAGGAGCATTCCAAACCGCAGCTGCTAACCAAGCCGATTACCAAAGACTTACAAAACTTTACGGCGAACAAAGTGGCACTCAAGATCTAGCTCGTGAAGAGCTTGCTCTTGCAGGTGGCGCAGATGTAACAATGAAGAAGAAGCGATTGGCTTCTAAAGAACGTGCGATGTTTGCACAAAAGTCAGCAATTGATACGACGTCTCTCGGACGTCGTGCTAAAAAAGCTGACGTATAACTAGGTTCCATCCCAGATCTACCAGCCCTGGTGATGTGTATAAGTCTGGCAGTCATCACGTCTATGAATCACTTCCCCTAGTGAGGAGTACGTGTGGTGCAAACCCGATGAGGGTCCAACAACTAATAGGGAGAAACGCAATGGCAGAATACAACGAGTACGAAGTATACGAAGACGAGGAAGATTTCAGTAGCGGTACTGATCTTGTCAAGAAACTACGCAAGCAGGTAGATCAACTTTCCAAGCAATTAAAGGAAAGAGATTCACAGCTTGAGGAGTATCAGACATACAGTCACGAAGCAGCAATCGGAGAAGTCCTAGAAGGCTTTGGTCTCAATCCAAGAATCGCAGCATTTATTCCATCGGATATTGAAGCCGACGAGGAAGCAGTAGCTGAATGGTTAAATGAATACGGCGATGCCTTTGGCATTACTGCCGTTGATGAATCAGAGTCTGAAGACCCTGATGCTCAAGCATTTGAGCAAATGTCGGATTTTGAAGATGGTGATGTCGACCCAACTGTGGGTAGAGACATTGCTTCACTGATCAGCAATGCTGGTTCAGCTGAAGAACTCACTAACTTCTTAAGGCGATAACAACCCAATCAACCCTAATAGAAGGAATTAAACGTGCCAACAACACCAGCCACGTCAACAACGACATCGACGATGTCGAACTTGATCCAAACGGCGTATGACAAGTACATTGAGTTTAACCTTCGTTCAGAACCAATGTTCCGCAAGTTTGCGGACAAGCGTCCTGTCGATGTAACAAACCCAGGTAACACTGTCGTATTTCAGGTCTACACAGATCTATCACGCCAAACATCAGCACTAACACAGACACAAGATCCAGATGCAGTAGAGCTCAGCAACACCAACCGAGTTCACGTAACAGTGAACGAGTATGGTAATGCTGTTCTAACAACTGAGCGTCTTGCTCTTGAGTCTCTTTCAGCAATCGACCCAGCAGTTGCAGACATGTTGTCTTTCAACATGCGTGATTCATTAGACTCACTTGTGTGGACTAAGCTCACAGCTCTAGCAACAGGTCGTTATACAGGAACAACTTCTGCTGACGAATCAACTGTCAACGGACAAGATGTTTCTGCTTCAACTTCAGCTCCTAACTTCACAGCAGCACTTGCTCGCCGTGGTGTTGCAAAGCTACGTGGAGCAAATGTACAGACACGCGAAGGCGGTCTTTACACTGCACTAATCCACCCAGATGTTTCATACGATCTTCGTTCTGAAGCACAAACATCAGGATCTGCCGTATGGCAGCTTCCTCACACATACACCGAAGCAGGTGTAGGTAACCTATGGTCTGGCGAAATCGGAATCTTCGATCAGGTTCGCTATATCGAAACACCTCGTGCCGAAGCCCTATCAGGTTCTGGTACATCAAAGGTATACGGAACAGTTCTTCTTGGAAAGCAGGCTCTTCTTGAGGCTGTCTCATACGAGCCAAAGACTGTTATCGGTCCAGTTACAGATAAGTTGATGCGCTTCCGCCCAGCGGGTTGGAAGGGTCTACTTGGATGGAACGTCTTCCGTACAGAAGCACGTTACGTTATCAAGACCAAGTCAAGCATCGCTGTTTAATTTGGCGGAGAGGGGCAGGCAACTGCCCCTCTCTACTTTAAGGAAACTATGAATGAAGATCTCGATCTAATAACACCGCTTCAGGCTTATGCCTTCGAAGCACATGAAATGTATAAAGCGTTTATGGACGCTGGTTTTTCAGATGGTGAAGCTTGGGATTTATTACTACGCCAGTTACCAGAGTGGGAATTTCCCGCACCAATGTTCGATAACGACATGGATGATTATGAAGAAGAGGATGAAGATGACCAAGATGTGTAAGAAGTGTGGCAAAGCTAAGTCAAAGTGTAAGTGCTAATGCCAAAGAAAAAGCAAGTCTGGGATAAACCAAACCCTAAAAAAGTTTCTAAGCCTTTAACTGCTGCCCAAAAGGCATCAGCTAAAGCAGCAGCTAAGTCTGCTGGACGACCATATCCAAACCTAGTTGACAACATGAGAGCAGCAAAGAAGAAGTAAATGGACCCAAGACTAAAACGAGCAGGTGTGTCTGGCTTTAATAAGCCAAAGGCAACACCTAACCATCCAAAAAAGTCTCACGTTGTTGTAGCCAAGTCAGGCTCACAAGTTAAGACTATTCGTTTTGGTCAGCAAGGTGTCTCTGGTTCACCACAGAAATCTGGTGAGACAAGCAAGTATCGTCAACGACGCCAATCATTTAAGGCTAGACACGCAAAGAATATATCTAAAGGTGTTATGTCGGCAGCCTATTGGGCAGACAAGGTGAAATGGTAATGGCAAAGGTATTTCGTGGACCAACATACAAGTACAGACCTGGTCGTGAGTATGACCTATGGTTTGTTTCTTATCCTATTGGTAAGACCGTTGTTAAAGCTAATGGCGTTTGGAAAACAATTGTTGTCCCACAAGATTCAGATCTAAAAACATACCAGCGCGTATTACGTGGTGGTTATGACAACGTCATAACAGATGCAGAAGCAACAGAATTAACAGCAGCGGGATACGGAGATTACGTTTTCAATGTCTAATTGTAGATCAGGTTGTAAGACCCAAGACCATGCTAACTGGGGCGAGTGCGCCAAAGCAGCCAACTTCAGTATCACAGATCCGCTATCTAATGCAGCAAACAAGCTGGCTAATAGAGAACTTGATGCGTATAGAAACGCAAGAAAAGATGGCATTCAGCCAGCATCAACCAAGATGAAGGACATCCAGTCGGCTGTCCGTATGTCTGATAAAGCAGGAAAGGCGTTACAAGCATAATGGCTACGTTAAATCAATTAACAGAACAAACGCTTGGTGAGATGAATGGCTATGTCCGTAACCAGGAATCAGTCACGATTGCACTTAACGTTACCAACAGCAATGATTTATCTATTGCAGTTGATGACGCAACTGCTATTAGTAAGGGAATCATCGAGATCGATGATGAACTGCTATACGTAAAAAAGTCTATCGCAGCAAGTGGTACGTTATCAATCCTTGGAACCACAGCTAATCCTGTTGGTAGGGGATGGCGTGGAACCACAGCAACTAGCCACGTATCTGGCTCAGTCGTAAGAAACAATCCTTTATTCCCAAGGACACAAGTTAAACGAGCGATACTTGAAACTATTAAGGGAATGAATTTCCCTGTCATTAAAGAAACAGATTTTGATTTTACTGGTTCACAATACGCATACTCAATCCCAGATGAAGTAGTAGATATTACTGGTGTCTCATGGGAACTTCCAGATTCAACTGGAGTATGGGCTCTTATTAAGAGATGGCGTATTGATACCAACTACTATAACGAAACAACAAACACATACGGTCAGGCTATTGTGCTTAACGAAGCACCTATGGGTGGTGCTCGAGTTAACGTGCAGTACACAGCATACCCAACAACCATCACAGCTAATCAAGAGTTGACAGTCAGTGGATTGCCAGCATCATGTGAAGACGTTGTACGTCTTGGTGCTATGTATCGCCTTCTTTCAACGGTAGACCCAGGCAAGGTTATTGCCACATCAGTTTCAGCAGACGCATTAGATCAACCAGTATCTGCTGGTGCATCTACTACTACTGCTAAATATCTTTTCCAGCTTTACTCCGTCCGCCTTGCGGAAGAGGTTGCAAAGCAGCAAGCCAACTTCCTCAACATAATCCAGTATCAGAGGTGATGAATGCCAACCCAATTACGTTTCTATAGTTCAACCGCAGCTAAAACGACTCTTGCTGCATCAATCAGTTCTTCAGCAACAAGCTTAACACTTGCTGCTGCAAGCAATCTACCTTCATCGTATCCATACACACTCATTCTTGAAAAGGATACAGCCAATGAAGAAGTAGTTGAAGTCACCAGTCTGGTAGGTACTGCCTATCAGATCACTCGCAACATTGATGTATCGGGTGCTAAGGCACACGCCTTCGGTGCTAACGTTGAACACGGTGTATCGGCTCGAGACTTTACCGAGTCTCGCCAACACGAAGTAGCAACCTCTGGTCACCACGGTGTAACTGGAGATATCGTTGGCACAGGTGGAGCACAGACCTTAACAACTAAGACACTCACCGCTCCTATTATTAACGCAGCCACAATCTCTGGTGCGTTTACATCAACAGCAACCATTACTGGTGGAACAATTACAGGTGCAGTAATCACTGGACTCGCAACACCTACCAATACATCTGACGCTGCTACTAAAGGTTACATCGATACGCAGACAGTATCGGCTGCTGCTTCAGCAAGCAGTGCTTCAGTGTCAGCATCAAGTTCTGCTACCTCTGCCTCATCTGCTGCCACTAGTGCATCCAGTTCGCTAACTAGCCAAGGATCTGCTGCTGTGTCAGCAAGCTCTGCTGCTACCTCAGCATCAAGTGCATTTACGTATGCAAGTACAATGGCTGCTAGTGTTACATCAGCTGGTATCAGTGCTTCAAGTGCAGCAACCAGTGCGTCATCAGCATTAACATCACAGAACTCAGCAGCAACTTCTGCAACCAGCGCAGCAACATCAGCCACTTCGGCTGCTGCTTCTGCTACAACCGCTGCTGCATCAGTGGCAACAATCTCAAGCCTTGCGACTACAGCAACTAACTCGGCTGCAGCTGCTGCTACGTCAGCAACTTCTGCAGCAACTAGCGCAACCAGTGCTGCTGCTAGTGCTACCACTGCATCAGCTTCTGCTGCTACTGCGGTAGCAAGCACAGCAACGGCAGTAACATCAGCAGCAACTGCAGTAAGCAGTGCTGCGACAGCAGTCACATCAGCAGCACAGGCAGCAACGTCTGCTGCGAGCGCAGCTACTTCAGCATCATCAGCATTGACAAGCCAGACAGCAGCAGCAACAAGTGCTGCTTCTGCTGCCACGTCAGCATCGTCTGCTGCTACAACTTATGACGACTTTGATGATCGCTACTTAGGTAGCAAGGCATCTGCTCCTTCCGTAGACAATGATGGCAACACACTTCTTGTAGGTGCTATCTATTGGAACTCAGCACTTAACAATATGTATGTATGGTCTGGATCTGTTTGGGTTCAGATCGCTACTACCAGTATTTACTCAGCACCAACGCTTGGCAGCACGGTTATACCATCTGCCACAACAGTAACAACTGTTGCAGCATTAACCCTCAATAATGCAACACTTACTGGGACCTTAACAGCGGGTGCTTCGTCTGGAACCAATGGTCAATATTTACAATCAACAGCAACAGGAACTCAGTGGGCTTCTGTTGCTGGGTATTTAGCACCAACACTTGGCACAACAGTAGTTACATCTGGTGTGACGGTATCAACAATTTCAGGATTAACCGACGTAGTACTCAACGGTCCAGGAAGTGTGGCAGATGAACTGGCACTACTTCTTATGGGCGCACTCTAAACGAAAGGTAGTAACTAATGGCTACAACAACTAAAGCACTGTTCCGTGGAGCAGCAGCAACATCCAGTACAACTCTATACACAGTACCATCAGCAACAACTACAGTAGTAACTAATATTGTAGTAACTAATACAGCAGCAGCCGTAGGAAATTTTACACTACTTCTTGATGATGTATCTATTGCAACACTTGTTACCGTTGGTGCTAATGATTCAACAACTATTGACTTAAAGCAAGTCCTTGCAACTACAAAAACAATTAAGGGTTTAGCAACTGCTACAACTATTAACTTTCATATTAGCGGAGTGGAGATTTCTTAATGACTCCTGTTGCAAAATTATCTGGTGGTTTAAGATACAATAGTATGCTGGCAGGAAACCCTGCATATGTAAAAAGTGTTGTAGTTGAAGCACTTGTTATTGCTGGTGGTGGTGGTGGCGGTAGCACTAATGCTGCATATTACTCAGGAGCAGGAGCTGGTGCTGGCGGTTTTCTTTATTTTTCTTCATTAACTATTGCTGGTGCAACAACTGTTACAGTTGGTGCTGGTGGTGCTGCTGGTACTGGATCGGGTGATGGAACAAATGGTGCTGATTCGCGCATTGGGACAGCAACTTTAGTTCTTGGCGGTGGTGGTGGTAAAGGTGCTGCTGGTGGTCCTGGTAAAAGCGGTGGTTCAGGTGGTGGTTCAACTCAAAACGGCGCAGTAGGTGCTGGAACATCAGGACAAGGAAATAATGGTGGTGTGGGTAACCAAGGCGGTGGCGGTGGTGGTGGTGCTGGCGCAGTTGGTGGCACTGGCGATACACCACAAGGTATAGGTCGTTCAGGTGGTGCTGGTTCTAATGCTTATTCATCTTGGGCTACAGCAACATCATCAGGTGTAAGTGGTTTTTACGCAGGTGGTGGCGGTGGTGGTTACACAACTTACTATCTTAGTTCAGGTATTGTTGCTAATGGTGGTTCAGGTGGTGGCGGTACAGGTGGTGGAGAACCATCTGGTTCAAAAATGTTAACTTCTACAGCAGGAACTGCAAACACTGGTGGCGGTGGTGGTGCTGCTGGTGGCTATACAGGTGGTGCTGGACTTGAACCTGCTAGAGCAGGTGGTAGTGGAATAGTAATTATTCGCTATCCAGATACTTTTGATGCTATGACATCAACAACTGGCTCACCAACTGTTTATGTTACTGGTGGATATCGTTATTACAAATTTACAGGTACAGGGAGCGTGACACCATAATGGCACATTTTGCACAAGTTGATGAGAATAATATTGTAACCCAGGTACTTGTAGTTACCAATGACGAAGAACACCGAGGTCAAGAATTTCTTGCAAACGATTTAGGTCTTGGCGGTACCTGGATACAAACTTCGTACAATGCCAACATTAGAAATAAGTTTGCTGGAATTGGAGATATTTACGACCCAGTTAATGACATCTTTAAAATAGATGAAACTAAATATTCTTACAGAGATTCCTGGGTAGGGGTTACCAAGCCAACAAAGCCATCTATTATGTTTGACTCTGTAGTTCGATCAGGAAATAACTGGACTATGGCTGTCATTAACCAAGCATTTCCTCAAGCGTTTCAACGATGGGGTTACATGCACCATCACAACTTTGAAAGTTTCTCAAAAGGCTTAGATAATTTTGATGCTACTGTAACGGTAGTTCGTAACCCTGTTGATTCTCTTGCATCAAGCATCATTGCTTTTAAGCTTGAAACAGATGAACAGATCAAGCATAGAATTCTTGAAGACAAGAAGATGCTTATAGCTATTAAAAACAATAAGAGTAACTTACTCATCTTCAAGTTTGAAGATGCGATAGCTACCCCAGAAAAAATAACAAATGCTATTGGTAAAGTTTTAGGATTAACTCCACAGCCATTTGACGCTAACCCTATTAAAGAATTTTTGGCGCAAAGAAGTAGTGAGTCTTTCTACTTAACACCAGCTGGCAATCAAGAGGCTCTTAATGCTGCAAAAGAAAAGCTAAAAGATATTAATCTTTTAGATTCCATTACAGAAATAACAGAAATCTATAACGAGATTATTGCATAGTGATTATTCAAATCATTGGTCTACCTGGCAGTGGCAAGACAACGCTTGCCACTTCTTTAGCTGACCGCATCAATGCGGTACATCTAAACGCTGACTACGTACGAGCAACGATCAACTCCGATCTTGGTTTCACACCAGAGGATAGGGTCGAACATGCTCGCCGTATGGGCGAGATGGCAAAGATGCTATCTAGCCAAGGTCTAGATGTTGTTATTGATTTCATCTGCCCTACCGCTGCTACACGTGCAGCATTTGGTAAGCCTGACATCTGTATCTGGATGGACACTATTGCCGAAGGTCGCTTCGAAGATACCAACAAGTTATGGGAAGCACCTACTGAGTTTGACTACCGCTTTGTATCTTACAATAGCGAAGCTCAAACAGATTTAATTATTGCTCAATCTAATCTACACGATTGGAAAGCACCTACCACCTTACTGCTTGGTCGTTATCAACCATGGCATGAGGGTCATCACGCACTACTGGAGAAGGCACATGAGCGTACGGCACAGGTTGTTATTGGTGTTAGAGATACTCAAGGCACTAGCGAGAAAGACCCTCTCTCTTATTCTGAAGTTGCCAATCGGATCAGAGCCGAAGAACGGTCATCTTTCGTTGTGAAGTTTCCAAACATTACGAACATAGTTTATGGACGTGATGTTGGATACAAGATTGAACAGGTAGAACTTTCCCAAGAACTTCAATCTATTTCTGCTACACAGAAAAGAAAAGAACTGGGAATTTGAAAGTAACTAAGGCTCGTTCATTTACCAAGTCACTCAGCTACAGAATCTTTGGAACGTTAAGTTCCTTTGCTGTTGTCTTTGTTATTACTGGTGAAGGAACTCTCTCAGCACTTATTGCTTTTTGGGAAACAATAGTAAAGGTCGGTATCTATTACTGGCATGAAAGAATCTGGGATAAAATATCTTGGGGTAGAAAAACTAAGGAGAAATAAATGAACGCAAAGTTTCAAGCAATAGCATTGTCTTGGTTCCGCGCAGCAGCATCAGCTGCTGTGGCTCTGTACCTTGCTGGTCAGACAGACCTTAAGGTTCTAGGAACAGCAGCTCTAACAGGATTCCTCGGACCAGTACTTAAGTGGCTTGACGGATCTTCAACAGACTTCGGGCGCGGTTCGGAGTAATGTCTACCAACGAATGGGCTGGCTTGGCTGTTGCCACTGCCACAATAGTTGCCAGCTTTGCTGGCTCAGTTCGTTGGTTAGTTAAGCACTACCTCACAGAATTGAAACCAAATTCGGGAAGCTCGATGCGTGACTCACTCGATAGATTAGAACTCCGCGTTGACAGCTTATACGAACTAGTAGCTGGAAAGAATCGTGAATGATACCTGTAGCCAAGAAAGCCACACCTGCTGCGATTGCTGTGCTTCGGCAAGCGACGGCGTTGAAACCAAAGAGAAAGAAAGCCAGCGATGGTCTTCTACCATCTGCTGCACATGTCAAGCAAAGCCCGACTTCGGACCACAATACTGGGCTAGCAGTAGATCTGACACATGATCCTGCTAACGGTATTGATTGCTTTGATATTTTTCAGAAGCTTAAAGAAGACAAGCGCGTTAAGTATTTAATCTTTACTGGCAAGATCTGGTCAAAGGAACGTGCTAAGCAAGGTGATCGCAACTACACAGGTAGTAATAAGCACAACAAGCATCTTCATATATCTATCAATGATGGCATGGGTAACGACACTAGCCCATGGTTCTGGTGGATGAATCAACCTAAGTTGATTAACCAAGTAAGAGCAGCAGTTGCTGCAGTCCCAACAAAGAAAGCATACCCAGCAGAAGATACATCTAAATGCTGTCAGCACTGTCCGTCTAAGAAATAGGGGTAAATCGTGGCAACTACCA
>Ga0209087_1000163_pt1 | contig 41979 bp, 70 predicted proteins | sample S_130805_EF_Meta_FD_187321 | JGI IMG/M metagenome (GOLD analysis project Ga0209087, IMG submission 187321) | Freshwater microbial communities from Lake Simoncouche, Canada to study carbon cycling - S_130805_EF_MetaG (SPAdes) (version 2) | ecosystem: Environmental > Aquatic > Freshwater > Lake ... | reverse complement strand
AAGAAAAGGAACGCGAGAAAGCCGAGAGAAGAGCGAAGGCTAGGAGATAAATGGCTGATTCACCAACCATGGAAGTCCGCGCTCGCCTCACCGCTGATTCTGCTCAATTCACAAAAGGTTTAGAAGAAGCATCAAAAAGTGCTGAAAATTTTCAAGGCGCGGCGGGAAAACTTAATGGAAGTTTAGTAGCGCTTGGCGGTATTGCCGCTGGTACAACAATTGCTTTAATTGCTTTTGCTACTAAATCATTTAGAGCCGCCGCTGAAGTTGCAGAGTTGGATATTGCTTTACAGGCTATCGGTAAATCTACCCGTTACGGATATACCGAACTTGCTATTGCGGTTGATGCAATTAAATTAGTTGGATTATCTTCGGTGGCTTCTCAAAAAGCAATTATCAAACTTGCGCAAGCAAATGTTGATTTAGGTCAAGTTACTGAATTAGCCACTCTTGCTCAAAATTTATCTGTTACGGCAAGCGTAACTTCTGCTGACGCCTTACAAACTTTAACACAATCTATTTCAAGAGCAATACCAAGACAGTTAATGTCATTAGGTATTACTATTAGCGCCGAAGAAGCCTTCAAAGCGTATGGAAAAACAATAGGTAAGAGTGCTAGTGAATTAAGTATGGCAGACAAAAGACAAGCAATGTTTAATGCCGTCTTAAAAGAGGGTAAAAGGGTTAATGATGCTTATGCTTTGGCAATAACAAGTCCTGCTCGAGCATTAAAAGAATTAGGTGACCAAACTAGAAAAGTACAAGAAGCAGTTGGATTAAGATTATACAATGCTTTCGGCAAAATAATTTTATCTCTTCTTGCTTTATCTATCAAATTTTCAAAAGCGTCAGAAGGGACTGGAACTTTTTCTAAAGTTCTTGATGCTATGGAAAAAGTATTAACTAAATTAGCAGACCCATTTGTAAAATTACTAGACGGCATTGGAAACTTTATTGATAGGTTAGACAAAAGCAAAGCAAGCGTGAATGAAATTGCTGGCACCATGGAAAAGGTACTACCAGTTGCCGCCGCGTTTGCTACATTTTTTGGTATCAAAGCAGGTAAATCTTTAGCCCAAGCCGCTCCTTTTTTCCAAGGGTTTTTTCAAACACTAGCAAGATTTAATGCCGTTTTTACATTATTAGTTTTAGCCGTTACATCTCCTCAAATACGAGGCGCATTGGGACAATTAGTTACTGCTTTTGCACCATTACTACCAATACTTAAAAAAGTTTCAGCGGTATTTACAGAGGTGTCTGCCCTAGCAATTGGTGTTGTTGCAAAGGCTATAAGACTTGTTGCCTCAATAGTTTCAACATCTATTGCTGTTGTTCAAAAATTTGCTGGAGTATTTAAGGTTTTAGGAGTCGCAGTAGCGGCGGCGGCAATAGGTTATGGCGCATACAGAACAGCCATAATACTTACAACTGCGGCAACAGCAATTTGGGGAACTATCACAGCGGGAACCACAATAGTGATAAATGCTCTAAGAAGCGCAGTTGCTATATTAAATGCAACCATAGCCTTGAATCCTATTCCACTCTTTATTGGAGTAATTGTTGCTTTATTAGTTGCTCTTGGTTATTTAATTAAAACAAATAAAACCGTTGGAGATGTATTTAAGACAGTCTTTAACTTTATTATCAAAGTTGTAATTAGCGTCTTTGCATACATTGTCAAGGCTATTGGTTATGTAATAAAAGCCTTTGCTTCTATTATTCGAGTTATTGGTTTTTTTGCAGAAGCAGTTGCTATGGTATTTGAGTTTGTAATTGACATCATTCTTACTTGGTATCAATTTATACTGAAGGCAATTAAGTTTGTAGTTGATGCTTTCATCACATTTATGGAAGCCCAAGGAACTCTTTACGATGTAGTTAAAACAGTATTTAACGCAATTATTAAGGTGATTTCTTTGGTTGTTGAAGGCATAGTTAGAGTTTTTGCATTTGTTGTTGGTGCCGTTGCTGACTTGATTGGAGTTTTCAATAAGTTATATGGCGGAGTTAAGAGTATATTTTTATCAATCTTAAACGCTATTTCTAAAGTCGGAGAGGGAATCTTTGGTATTTTAGAAGATATAGCCCAAGGAGTAGGTAAATTTCTTGGTTTTGTTTTTGATAAATTGACTGGATGGATTAGAGGAGTTGCGGCATTATTTGAAAAAATTCCTTTAGTTGGCGCTCAAATTGCAAATGGTATTCGAAGTGGTCTTGATGCTGGTAGAGAGTTAGTGACAGGTTTTGCGTCCACGCTTGTAGGATTTGGCAAAACAGCATTTGACGGAATTCTTAGTGGGGTAACAAAAACAGTCAATGGCATATCTACTGTTGGAGATTCAGTTGAAAAAGGTTTAAGAACAACAGAAAAAACTCTCACTCAATTTGCAATTAAAGTTGATGAATTCGGAAAACAAGATAACGGTGCAAAACTTATTGAAGGTCTAGTAGGTGGTGCAAAAACAGCATCAGCCGCTTTAGGAACAATGATTGATGTGCTTGGTAAAGCAGTAAAGTTTGATTTTGCAGGAACAGTTGGAAAGTTTATTGACAGCGTGGCTGATAAGGCTGACGCGGCTGGTGATTACTTAATCAATCTTTCAACTCAGATGTTGGCGTTTGCCGAAACAACAGATTTTGCGGCTGAGGCTGGCAACGGAATTAGCAACTTTATAGAAACAATTAAAGACAGTCTTAAAGAAGGTCTTGGCTTCGGAGACATTCTTAAAAAAGAACGCGAGAAAGCGGCAGGTGCAGGAACTACTGGTAATGAAGATGCTTTAGGTAGTATTCAAGACCAAGCAGATTTGATGAAAAAAATTCGTGAGGCAATGATTGCTGGTATTCAATCAATGAGTGATGTTCTATCAGACTTACAACAAGCGGCTAAAGATTTTGCAGATTCATTAAAAGACACAATCATGAATTTTGCTGGACTCAAGGGCGTAGAACTTCCTGATGGTTTTATTCCAAAGGCTAAGTCTCTTATTGAAAATATGCGCACTCGTTTAGACAAGAGCCAACAGTTTGCTAGTCAGATAACTCAACTACAAGCACTTGGTTTAGATGCAACTGCAATTAAAGATTTAGTTGAGTCAGGACCAATCAAGGGCGCCCAACTTGCGGCGTCAATTCTTGGTGGCGGTGCTGACGCGATTTCCCAAATCAATGAGATTCAAAAGTCGATTGCATTTACTGGTGCGGCTATTGGAAAGTTTGGTTCAGAGGCGGCGTTTGGTCAAAAGATTGCAAGCGCTCAGGCTGGTATTGCTCAAATTACAGGTACCGAAGCAAACATTAGAGGCGCTGGTGGAAACAATGTAGTTATTGAGCAAGGTGCGTTTGTAGTCAATGTTGATACAACGGGAGCGGCAGACCAAGGCGAAAAGGCTGACATCATTACCCGTAGAATCCAAGAAACATTCGCTATCTTGGCAAAAGAATTGGCTAACAAATAATGGCTACCTATGTACTCCGCCCCGACGCAAACTGGAACAACGCCGCCTCTTTTACTATTTCAGGTGGCTCGGCTTCAGTTCATGCGGCGCTCGCCGATAATAGCGATTCAACATTTGTTAAGCGCACTAGCACAACAGTTCCTATTTCTTATGAAGCAGAGTTTGGAACAACAACTTTAGCCGCTACTGAAAAGGTTGTGTATGTTAATCTTCGCGCTCGCGCCACAATAGGAACTACGGGCAGTATTCAGTTAAGCCTAGGAGTTATTACAGACCGAAATGGTAGAGAGGTTTCCTACTCAGTTCCATTTACTAAAGCAAACACTTTGACAATTACAACCCTTGATACCGCTTTGAAACTTACGACTGCTCCAAATGGTGAGGCTTGGACTCAGACTTTAATTGATAACTTAGTTGTTAAGTTTACAGACAACGCAATAATAAGCGGTGACCGTGCTGAACTTGTTGCTCTTTTTATTGATGTAGAAACTACAACTCAACCAACCGTTACAGTCACAGCGCCAAGTGGAACTATCACAGACACTACTTTTCCTTCAGTCACTTGGACTTATGCTGATGTAGATGGAGACCCACAAAGCGCGTATGAAGTAAAAATTTTTGATGCCGCTACATACGGTGGCTCAGGTTTTGACCCTGAGACATCAACCCCTTCAGTTGGAACTGGAGTAGTAACTTCAGGTAACGACGGGCAAACTCTTGAGGCTGACTTAGCCGATGGTACAACTTTTAGAGCCTATGTAAAAGCGTCTCAGTTACTTAACGGTTCTAACTATTTTAGTAATTATGCTTTTAGTCAATTTACTATTGATGTTGATGCTCCCGCGACTCCACTTATTACCGCTTCCTACGATACCAATATCGAGGCAGTAACCCTTACGGTTTTTGGTAGGACAAATGTTCTAAGCGCTAACCAAGCCTCCCTTGAAACCAATACAACTGGATGGGTTGCAGACACAAATTCTTCAATTGCTCGTTCAACTGCTCAATTTTCTGACGGTACAGCGTCACTTGAAATAACAGCAACAGCATCAGGAGACGCCACGGCTTCAACAACTACTGCTACAAAATTTATAGTCACAGCAAACCAAAAATTTTCTGCAATTGCCGATTTCAAGGCAGGTAGTACAACCCGTCTTTGTGCAGTTGGTATTCGTTATCTTACTTCGACAGGTTCAACAATTAGCACAACTTTTGGAACATCGGTTAGCGCAACAAGTTCGGCTTTTGTAACAGCAAGTGCAACAGTTTTGGCTCCACCGACGGCTACCCACGCCCAAGTTTTTGTAAAAGTTATTAGTGCAGGTGCAGGTGGAATACACTATGTAGACAAGATTGCTTTTCACTCAGGTGATGAAGCCGTATTTACCCGAGGCGGGTTTTCAGAATTCAAATTTGATGTAGAGCGTTCTGTGGATGGTGGGACTACATTCACCGCTATTCGTAATAGCCCAGTTACGGCTAACACTTCACAAATCGCTCAAATCGACGACTATGAAGTTCCTATTGCCACAACAGTTCAATACAGAGCGAAAGCGAGGGCTGATATTTAATGGCTACTATTTCTTCAGGTTATACATCTTCTGCCCCGCTTTTAATCAATAACCCTTTAACTTGGTCTTTTGTTGCCCCCGACGACAACACAATAAAAGTGGTAGGGGTAAATGTTCAACAACCATTGAGTCAAAATATTGTAGAAGCCTATGGTGTTTTCAAACCTCTTGGTGCATCTAAATCAGTAGTTGTATCTCAATCTATTTACGGAATTGATGGCACTTACGAAATTACAGTTCAAGGAGAAGATGATTGGGATGAGTTGTACCCAGTTCTTGTTTATCAAGGAACTCTATTAGTACGCGACCCTCTTGCTCGTCTGAAGTATGTTCGCTTTGTAGATAGAAACTGGACAGAATCAGGAAACATAGACGGTTTAATTAGAGTTGTAAAAGTAACTTACTTCGAAGTTGATGCCCCATAATGTATCCAGTCTCGGCTTTATTCAAAGAGACCGTAAAAAAATCTCATGTAACTAAAGTAAAGGTTGAAGTCTTTGATGTTTCAAATGGAAGCATTATTAGTACCGCTCAACCAATTTCAGGAAGCGTAAGCATTGATAACCGCCGTTCAGTAAGGCGAGAGTGTTCCCTTGAGTTCATAGATAAAGATGGAACCTTAGTCCCACAAAATAATAGGTCGGCAATCTTTTTGCCATATAACCGAGAAATCAAACTTTACCGCGGGGTTGTCTTTCCTGACGGCACGGAAGAATTAGTTCCTCTTGGCGTCTTTGTAATTACTGGTGTAGAAATTACGGATACAGCCCAAGGTGTAAAAATTGCAGTCAAAGGCTCTGACCGAAGTTTGCTTCTTGCTCGGGCTAAATTTACAAATCATGAGTTCTATATTGAGAGTGGCACAGCCAAAGAAACTGCTATTGAAAAAATTTTGAAGTTTAGGTACCCACAAGTCAAAACAATCTTTCCTGCTACTGGACAAGTTACAACTTTGCTTTACCCAACCCTTGACCAAAGTTCTGACCCATGGCGTGAGGCTTTGAAGATTGCTGAGTCCGCTTCTATGGATTTATATTTTGATGAGAACGGTACAGCCCGCATGAGACCAATCCCTGACCCTGACTTGGGATTACCAGTTGCTACATATACCGACGGCGCTGATTCAATCTTAATTCAAATCAATCGTTCTCTTAGTATTGATGAGTCCTATAATGGGGTTATATTTACAGGAGAGGGAACAAACTTATCTATCGGTGTAATTGGTGAAGCCTTTGACGATAACCCGAGTTCCCCTACCTACCGCAAAACCTATGGTGAGGTTGTAAAGTTTATGAGCAGTCCAACGGTACTAACAGTTGCCGAGGCAACCGAGGCGGCTAAGGCTGAGTTAAAGAAAGTCATAGGCTCAACTGAGATAATTACATGGGACCAAATAGTGAACCCTGCCCACGATGTTTACGACCTAGTAAAAATCACCCGTACACCAGTTGGCGTAGACAAAATTTTGACCTTAGACTCAATCACGATACCCCTAGATGCCAAGGGTACGATGAACGCAATTGGCAGAAGTAGGAGATTCTGATGGACTTGGCTTACCTTGTAAATCAAATAAAAGGCGATGTCAGTTTGCCGAATCTAAGGCTTCGCCAAGCAAAAGTTGTGACTGTAAATGTCAGTCCCAATAGTGTTGATGTTCAAATTGCTGGCGGTGCAAACACCTTGCCTCGAGTTAAGTATTTGAGCAGTTATAGCCCAACGGCAAACGATACGGTTTGGCTAATATCGTTTGGTGCAGATTTGTTAATTATTGGGAAACAAGCATAAGAACCTTGGTTCATAAACCATAGGTTAGAATTTATCCACCTACTCTTAGGAGAATAAAATGGACAGTAAAATTAAAGCAATGCTCGCTTCGTATGGACGGTCATTCCTAGCGGCAGTAACAACAGCCTTCATGATTACAGGCGGAGACATCCTTGCCCTTGATGGCGATTCACTTAAAGCAATTTTAGCGGCTGGAGTTTCAGCCGTCCTTCCAGTCGCAATCAGAGCGGCTAATCCAAAAGACCCTGCGTTTGGCAAGATTGCCGACGGAGTAACCGAGGCAGTTGTCAAAAAGATTACAGCCAAAAAAACAGCAAAGAAAAAATAGATGTCAGTTCAAAAAGTCCTACTAGCGGCTAAAGCCGAAGTTGATGCTGGTTACAAAGAAACTGGCAACAACGATACTAAATTTGGTAAATGGTATGGACTGAATAACCAGCCTTGGTGCGCCATGTATGTTTCATGGTGCTTCAAGGAGGCTGGTCTGTCTGAACTAATTGCGGCTGAATCTAAAAAAGGTTTTGCTTCATGCGATGCTGGTTTGAAATGGTTTGCAGGTAAAGGGCAGTTAGTTCCAGTTGGACAAGCAAAGGCTGGAGATATTGCATTTTTCCAGTTTGACGATGATGCTCAGGCAGACCATGTTGGTATTGTAAAATGGAACAACACAACCTTAAAGTATCTACAAGTTTACGAAGGCAATACAAGCGGTGATGGAAAAGGCAGTCAATCAAACGGAGATGGCGCTTTCTTAAAGAAAAGAAATTACAAACTAATCATGGCTGTCGTCCGCCCGAAGTACGAGGCATAAAACATGAGCGAAGAAGTAAAGCCAAGTTTAGGAGAGATTATGCGTCGGCTTGATGACCTAACTATGGAAGTCAAGCAGATGAATCTAAATGTAAGCCAAACTTATCTTCGCAAAGATGTTTACGACTCGGATTCTGAAAGATTTACTCAAGCCATGAACCACATTACAGACCGTCTTGAAAAGATGGAGAGTCGCTCCGAATGGGTTATCCGTACCGTCGGAGCGCTCTTTATCTGTACGGTTGTCGGTGCCTCCATGTATGTTGGACAAGTTATCGGGTTGTAGGGCTTGACAAACTAAACCCCCGTTTAGTACCCTCTCCCATAACGAGAGGAGTCCACATGGACAACGCATTATCAGTAACACCAGTAGATGATTTTGAAATCATCGACGAACCAGCCCGTGAGCCATTCGTCGTTAATGACGATTCAAAAGCAGATTGGGCAATGAGAAAACTTGCATCCATTCGACGCAAGCAATCAGATAACACAGCCATCTTTGACCGAGAGTTACAGAGGGTCACAGAATGGCTTCAGAAGGTCAATACAGCCCTTGAGAGAGATGCTGAATGGTTTGAGGCGAACCTACGCCCATACGCCCTTCAGGAGCGCTCTAAAGACCGCAAAAGCATAGTCCTGCCCCACGGCACCATTAAAACTATCTCAGGTCGAGTTAAGTTCGATATTGAGGACGAATCCAAGTTCCTTGAATGGGCTGAGACCAATGCCCCTGAATTAGTCCGAGTTAAAAAAGAAGTTGATAAAAAAGCCCTAGGTGCTTTGAATCAGTCAGAAGATAAAGTAATATCAACCCAAGGCGAAATAGTTCCTTCAGTCAAAGTTGTACCCGCTGAAGTTTCAGTCTCGTTCTTAATAGCAGAGTAGAGAGAGGGAACATGGAAAACAAATTACCTATCGCTCAAGCATTGAGTGAAGTTATGAAAGCGGTGGGAGCAATCGCAAAGAAGGACAAGAACACAGCCCAAGGATTTAATTTCCGAGGAATTGATTCTGTCGTTAATGCGGTATCTCCAGCACTTCAAAAGTTCGGTGTAGTCGTGGTGCCTTCAGTTGAGGCGTATGACTATCAAACAGTTGAGATTGGACGCAACCGAACAGCAATGGGTCATGTCAGAGTTAAAGTGACTTACACATTTATTGGAGCAAACGGTGATTCACTCAAGGCAACAGTTGTTGGAGAAGCAATGGACTCAGGCGACAAGGCAACAGCCAAAGCCATGTCAGTTGCTTTCCGTACTGCCTTGCTTCAATCGTTATCACTACCAACCGATGAGGTAGACCCTGATGCACATTCTTATGAACGCTCAAGTTCTGAAGATGTTTTAGCATCCGAAGCAGTCATAGCAAAAATTAACCAATCGACCACGATTGAATCTTTATCCGAGGTCGGTCAGTACATAACCGCGAACAAGGACTCTTACCCAGTTGGACTTCTTGACCAATTCCGTGCCAAGTTCAAAGAGCAACAATCTAAATTGAACCCACCTAAGTTGGAAGAGGTAATTGAAGATGTCAGCACTATTGAACCAGCCCGAGTTACCGTATAACGGTAGTTCAGGACATAGCGGAACAACCACTTCTAAGGAGCGAGCGCTTCATGCAGATAGGTCAGGTAAGACTGCCCTGCGTCAAGCGCAAGCCTTGAACCTTTTATCTCAACGAGAGATGAGGGGTTTAACTTGGAAAGAACTCTCTGAGATAACTGGACTTCACCACGGAACCGCTTCGGGTGTATTGTCTGTTCTTCATAAAACTGGACGCATCGCTCGACTTAAAGAGGCTCGAGATGGTTGCAAGATTTATGTCGATGTTAGTTGTATTGAGGGTCGGGTTATTGAAAGACAAGGACGCAAAAAATGTTGTCCGCATTGTGGAGGTAATTTGTGAGCATCAGGTGGATAACAAAAGTTTGGGCGGATTCGCCCTATGACGGAACCCGTCTACTTATCCACCTAGCGCTCGCAGATATTTCTCATGATGATGGTCGTTTCTTTGCATCTCAAACTAATCTCTCAACCAAAGGTCGATGCTCTGTTGAGTATGTCCGAAAGGTTATCAACGAGATGATTGCCGACGGACACTTGAAAATTATTACTAAGGGAAACTCCCGTGGCAACGCAACTGTCTATCAGTTGTTATGGAAGAAACTACCCAACTCTGTTGGGGAGGAACAAAGTTTAGGGGATATAGAACTCCCCAACTCAGATACCCCCAACTCCCCAACTCTAGGGGTTCAACTCCCCAACTCCACTCCGTACCATCCGTCCTATACATCCGTCCTATCTACAACAAAGAGCGACGAAACTGCTATCGCAGTTATCGCGGTCTCTGAAGCAGTTGCTAGAAAATGGTGGGAGAAGCAAAGAGTTAAACCTTTAGGCAAAAGTGCGTGGCACTCACTACTGGCAATCTGCCAAGCGGCAGAGAAAAGAAACTACACAGCCGAGCAGATTGAACAGGCTTTAGATTACATAGGGACAGTTCCCTCAATGCGTCAAATGGATTTAGTTCTCAGAGGAGTAGGAGTTAAAACAAAACATGAACAATCAGCGATTAGAGCAATCGACTTGGCAGAAAAGTTCCGCAATGAATCTCTCTGACCTGTCAATCCTTTTAGGATTTATTGGAATCTATGACCTAAGAATTCAGGTCGATGAGTTAAAGGTTCGTGCATGGGCTGAGTCTTTAGATTCAGATGTGAGTTTAAGTGAAGCGAAGAAAATTGTTTCTTGGCATTACTCAAACCTTGACACAGCCATCACTCCATCACACATAAATCGTGAATGGCGTCGTAGACTAGCCGACGCTAGAGAGCGCGAGCGCGGAAGGTTGATGTCCCTTGAGTATGCAGAATTAGAAAAGAAAAAAGCGTCTCCTGAATTTATTGACCAGTTAAAAAAAGAATTGCTAGAAAAGTGGAACCGAGGTGGAGATGCTCCGTTGGAAAATGATAATGGGACGGTGGCACCTAACTTATGAGGATATTGGGATTTGTAGGTTGGTACAGCAGATGGCGATTCAAACGGCGTCAGAGGTATGCCCTGCTTGCTTGGACGCCATCGCAGATGAAAGACTCCAATGGCAAAACCTAAACCTAACCGAGTATCTGAAGAAACTCGATGGGTAGTTCTAGCCCGTGCTTTCTATAAATGCGAAAGATGTAATCGAGATTTTCTAGGTTATCCAATGTCAGTTCATCACAGGCGCCCTCGAATGATGGGTGGCTCAAAGAATGAGATGCTTCATGAATCAGCGAATCTAATTGTTCTTTGTGGTACTGGAACTAGCGGTTGTCATGGATGGGTTGAGTCAAACAGAGCCAAAGCCCGTGAACTGGGATACCTAATTCAAAAGATTGAATCGGCTGAAGAGATTCCATTTCAAGATGAAACTGGTGCTTGGTGGAATATCGACAACTACGGACAGAAAACCCAACTGGACATGATTAGGAGTAACCCTCATGCTTGAGCCATGGAATGTTTCTGTCAGATTGATGAAGCCGAGCAGACAATTTATCGTCTTGAGTTCAACCAGCGTCCTTGGACGACTAATGCTGAACGGGCTGGCAACCGATGGGAGCGAGCAAAACTCACAAAGGAATGGCGAGCGGGTTTTCAACTCTTGGCTAAATATGAGAAGATACCCCCTATGGCGTGGATTACCGTTACGGTGGAACCACATCAGAAAGGTGGTCGCTTACAGGATGTAGGGGCGTGTAATCCCTCAGCGAAAGCGGCGATTGATGGACTCGTAGACGCGGGAGTTCTTCCCGATGATTCTTCGCAGTTTGTTAAATCTTTAATTTTTCTGCCACCAAGGAACGATAAAAATTCGTTAGTTATTTACATACGAGGAGTAAAGAAGGAGAGGACATTTTGAACTGGAATTTAATATGGACAGTTGTAGGAATAGCAGTTGCTAGTTTTTTCATACTGCCTTTTTATATTGCAATGCTAATTGCGTATAAGAAATCAGTTATGAAAATTGAATTGGAATTTGTCGCAACGGCAAACCACATTCAGAAGAAGGTCAAGTTTGATGATGCAGTCGAACGCCTGTTCGAAGAGGGAGAAGTTATATGAGTACAGTAATGGAAGCGACAGAGTTAGACGGCAAAGGACTTGATGAGGTTAAGTTACTTACCGATGCTATCCGTACCCATCAAGTACAAATTCAAGATTTAGGTAAACGCCGTAAGCAGTTGATTCTTCGATTGCGTAAACAGCGCATTACCTACCGCGAAATTGCTGAAGCCATGGGAGTATCTGAGCAGTTGATTTACAAAATCATTCGCAATGATATTTCTCGTACACCTGAGTACGATGCTCAAGGTAACTTAGTTCGCAGACGAGGACGACCAGCGAAACAACTTGCTTAATGAAATTCATAGAGTTGTTCGCAGGAGTTGGTGCATTCAGACTCGGACTTGAAAGAACTGGTCATGAGTTTGTATGGGGTAATGAATGGTTAGAGAGACCGAGGAAAATTTATGCAAGAAATTTCGGAGAACAACCTGACGGACGAGATATTAGAACTATTTCCGCTGGAGACATTCCTGATGCCGACCTCCTCGTTGGAGGATTCCCTTGCGCGACTTTTTCAGTTGCAGGAAAGCGAACTGGATTTTCCTTGGACGACACCCGCGGGACACTTGCTTTTGAAATGTTTAGACTCGCTCACGAAAAATCCATACCGTATCTCCTCTTTGAGAATGTTAAAGGACTCCTTAATCACGACGGAGGAAGAACCTTTGAAATCATCCTCGAAGTCTTGGATGGCTTGGGGTATGACTGTCAATGGGAATTGCTTGACAGCCAAAATTTTGGAGTCCCGCAACACCGAGAAAGGATTTTCCTTATCGGAAATCTTAGAGGAAAACCCCGACCAAAAGTATTTCCTATCGGAATCTCAAGTACAGAGAATGATGAGTCGAACGAAAAAGAACAAGGAAGAAGGGAGGGGCTTCTCTCCAACATTTCTCCAACGCTCGATGCCCATTATTACAAAGGGGGAGCATCTCGACCTTATGTAATGGAGGATTTTCCTGAGTTAGAAGTTGCTCAATGGAGAAGAGGATATTTCCGACAATATAAAAGTGAAGGAGTTCCTACTTTAACAGCCAACATGGGAACTGGAGGGCATAATGTTCCTTTTGTAAAAGCGATTCTTGATGTAGCAAGAGTCAATAAATCGCCAAACGGAAGGATGATTAAAGAAGATAACGAACCAATGTACACAGTTACTTCTCAAGATAGGCACGGCGTTGTAGTTGGAGATGAAAATTCAGTTGCAATCAGAAAATTAACACCACTTGAATGTGAAAGACTTCAAGGATTACCTGATGGATGGACGGAGTTTTACGATGATGAACGAAGAGTTTCAGATGCCGAAAGATATGAACGATGCGGAAGAACAATTACGATTCCAGTCGTGGAAGCAATTGGTAGAAGGCTTCATGAGTTCTACTGAGCCATTTTCATTTGACACCATAGGAAACTTTGATGAGCATATTGCTCAGTCAATTCCAAACTACCACACGCTAACTGAAGCAATCTGTGACTTGAGTACATATTTTATGACCGAAGATACTCAGGTGATTGACCTTGGATGTTCTACTGGCAAACTTTTAGAAAGAATTCCTCATCGTGGAAAGAAAGTTGGAATTGATATAGCCGATAACCTTTTGCCTGAGTCCCATGATGAAACTTTATATCTACGCAAAGACCTTAGAGCCTTTAATGGTTTTGGTAAATCAAGTTTGATTCTTTCAGTCTTTACTCTTCAGTTTCTTCCGTACGAGGACAGACCAAACATCTTGAGCGGAATCTATGACTCTCTAGTTGAGGGTGGGGCTTTTATATGGGCTGAGAAAGTCCGAGAAGAATCAGGTGAACTCGAGCAAGTAATTCACGGCGCTCATTATGACTTCAAACGCAAAGCCTTTAGTGCCGATGAGATACTAAACAAAGAGCGCGACCTTCGACCAATCATGAAAGTAAATACTTCCATGAGAAATCAGATATTGGCAGAGAACGCAGGATTTACAGTCGGCACAATGTTTTGGAAGTTCTTTAACTTCGAAGCATGGATATACATAAAGTGAAAGCAAACATAAAAGTTGGACAAGTTGCGTCAGTTGCTATTTCATCCCTTGAGGCATATCCGACAAATCCTCGTCGTGGCGATATTGAAGCGATTGCTCAGTCTCTCAAAGCCCATGGGCAATATAGACCGATTGTTGTTCAGTATGGTTCGAATTTTATCTTGGCGGGAAACCACACCTACAAAGCGGCGAAGAAACTTGGTTGGAAAAAAATCAAGATAACTTATATTGAGGTAGATGAAGAGAGCGCTCGCAAGATTGTCTTGGCTGATAATCGCCTGACTGACCTAGCCACATATAACGAACCGTTACTTAAGAGTTTATTGACCGCACTCCCTGAACTTGAAGGAACAGGCTTTACTCAATCTGAGGTTGAGACTTTAGATAGGCTGATGAATGGCAAAGACAAAGACAATGTAGGCGGTTCTAAGTCTTTACCTAGCGACCCTGAAGTAAAGATTAGCGCTTGGAAGTTCACAGTCGAGATGGAGGCTTACAAGGCTTGGAAAGAGCAACTCTATGTAGATGCTCCGACTAAACAGAAAGCCATCAAAGAGATTAAAACCCGATTGGGATTACCTGAACGCAAACCAGTTGAGCCTGAGCCAAGCGGTGAGCGTTCGAATGTCGAAGCCACAGATATTGAAACAGTCTCGATAAATGAGATTAAAGTTCATCCACTTAATCCAAGAGAAGGCGACATCGGTTCAATCATTGAGTCCCTTACTCACATGGGTCAATACCGACCTATCGTGGTTAATAAAACCACCAAACATATTCTCTCAGGGAATCACACCTACCAAGGTGCGGTTCAGTTAGGGTGGGAGAAAATCGCCGTTCATTGGGTTGATGTCGATGATGTAGAGGAAATCAAAATCCTCATCGTCGATAATCGAACCTCTGACTTGGCAACCTATGACCCACAGGAGTTGAACAAACTTCTAATGAGTACGGGCTTGCGGGGAACAGGCTTTAGTTCGGAAGAAGTGGCAGAGATTCTCGCAGGAGGTAAATCTAAGCCTGGGCATATTCCTGTGGGTCGCACAACAATTCGGGTAGGCGAACACAATATGAGAGTCCATAGCGAGGATTTGAATACATGGGCTAACACAATAAATGGATGGAAAGATGTGGCTGAGTTATTATTTATCCCCATAGAGGCGTGTGAAGTTGAGGAGAATTAAATGAAACTACTAGGGTTTGAAATAACCAAACTAGAGAGCAAGTCTGACACAAAGACTATCGGCTGTTACCGTTGCGGTAGGGAATTCGAAATTGCTATTAAAAACATCCGAGTGTATAACTACTGCTCCAGTTGCTAAGAGGGTAGAATAAACCCATGGAGAAAAACAAGTGACAACCGCAGTTGTAAAGAAGAGCGCTAAACCTAAACCCAAAACTGGTGGGCGAGCGCTGATACTTCTTGATGAGGTAAAGCGAGACGAGTTAATTAACCTCATTGTCCTTGGTATGCCAGTAAACAAAGCGGTAGCCATGGTGAACATCTCTGAGTCCACTTTCTATAACTGGATGAGCCGTGGAATGGTAGAGCGGGATAGGCTGGCAACCATTCCTGATGCTAAACCTAAACCCGAGGAGAAAATCTATTTGGAATTTTTGGAGTCTCTCACACGGGCGCGAGCGGAGGCAATCGCTAAAAAGGTTGCAGTTATATCCAGCGCGGCAAGCCAAGGAGATTGGAAAGCATCGGCTTGGTGGCTAGAGCGTCAAGTTCCTGAAGATTTTGGTCGCATCGATAAGCAAGAAGTTTTGAGTCATTCCGTGTCAGAGGTTAGAGTTACAGTCACTATGGGAGAACTACAAGAGAAGATAGCCAAGGTTCTCGAGTCCCGTAAAACGAAGAGCGCTTAACTTATGACCGAGAGACTTCTCGATAAGTTCCTCGAAAGCGATACCAACAAACAGGCTGAGTTGCTTGCCATGCTTACACCTGAAGAGCGTCACGCCTTATTGGTAATCCTTGATGCTGAATTAGAAAACCCTTGGGCTAGATGGCAGAACGACCCAATAGGTTTTGTTGAACAAGGGCTGAATGAAACTTTATGGAGTAAGCAAAAAGAGATTCTTAATTCTGTGATGACTAATAAAAGAACAGTAGTTCCTGCTTGTCATGCGCCTGGAAAATCTCACTTAGCGGCTAGAGCAGTTGCTTGGTGGTTATCTTGTCATGCGCCTGGGACGGCGGTAGCAATTACAACAGCGACTACACATCGACAGGTTAGAAACATTATGTGGGCGGCAATCCGTAGAGTTCATTCAAAGAACAACCTGCCTGGAGAAGCCGATACGGTTCAATGGAAAATCAATGGCACAGTAGTTGGATATGGATTTAGTCCCGCCGCTCATGATGAAACAGCAATTCAAGGTATCCACGCACCTAACTTGCTCGTAGTAGTTGATGAGGCTGGAGGTTTATCCGACACAATCGGCACAGCCCTTGAGTCCCTGATGACTGGAGGTAATACAAAACTACTTGTCCTTGGTAACCCTCCAACAGATGCCGAGCAAACTTGGTTTGAAAGAATCTGCTCGAGTCCGCTCTATAACATAATTCCAATCAGCGCTTATGAGACGCCAAACTTTACGGGCGAGCCAACTGGTAGATGCAAGTCTTGCCCTGATTACATAGAAGCCCACGAAGTTAAAACACACTTGGTAGATAAAACTTGGGTCGATGATGTGATGTCTGAGTTTGGCGAGGACTCTACATTCGTTGAAGCCCGTGTTAAGGCGCAATTCCCTAAGTCAAGTACAGGCAAAGTAATTCCGTTTGCTTGGGCTGAGTTAGCAACAGAGAATGAAACACCAATTGAATCTAAGATAATTAAACTTGGAGTTGATATTGCATCAGATGGCGGAGATGAATTTGTTATTGCAAGATTAGATGGCGGAGCAGTAAGCATCGTTCATCGCTCATCAGGTAAGCAAAATGCTAACGCAGTTGATGTGGCTGGCGTAGTGATGCGAGAGATTGAAGCCTGTATCAAGATTCATCAAGAGCGAGAAGTTAGAGACAGGATTAGAGTCAAGGTCGATACCATCGGATTAGGTTGGGGTGTTGTCTCCATGCTGGATAGATGGTGCAAAGAGCGCTCGCTTACCGCCGACATCATTGCAGTCAATGTAGCCGAGAAGCCGAAAGACCAAGCAAAGTTTAAGAATCAAAGAGCAGAGATGTGGTGGAACGCCCGTCAAATGATTCAGCCTAAAGATGGCAAGCAGGACATTAGATTAAATGTAGATAGGTTCGTGCTGTCTCAAATGGCAGGTCCAACCTATACATCGGATGCTTCAGGTCGAGTTGTTATTGAATCAAAGATAGACATGAAGAAGCGAGGAGTTGCATCTCCTGACAGAGCGGAGGCAATCCTTTTAGCCCTTTATGAGAATCGCTCAGTCATTCAAAGCATCGCGCCAATATCTATTGGGCAATCAAATCAATGGGGAACTTTGTAGTTATTCCTCATCCTTAAAGTGCCAGTCAATCTCAATCCATTTAGAATCGTAATAAGCCTTGATGGAAAATCCAAGAGCAACAAGGCTTATTACAAGAGCCAACTTATCCATTAACCTAGGAAATTCTCAGGCTGGATGTCATATACAGATTCATAGAGCAGTTGTCCACTTTCCCAATCTGACCAGTCACCATCGCTGGAAACCTTGATATTGTCCCCAAAAATTTTCTTGGCATGGATAAGGCAAGCAGTCACGGCTGTGTCGTAAGGCTTTTGAGCAGTCTTGCAGAAGTTGAAATCAACCCCGTCAGCGCTCACAAAGAATGATTCATGAGCATTGGCTCCGACTCCATTGAATACAATTTTGTCATCGCCGTACTCTTCATCAGCAATCTCGATTCCTGCTTCTTGAGCAGTAGCCACTAATTGCTTAACACCTTCAGCGAACTCGATGAACTTCTCTCGAGATGGTACCTCGATGAAATTAAAGTAATGTGTGTACCCCATTTAGTTATTCCCCTCTCCGAACATTTCAACTAACACCTTGTTAGCCGTCTTTAGAGTTTGAATTGTTTCTCTCTTCTTAAGTTCGTTGGTAATCTCATCAATACGGATAAGATACTTTTGTTTCTTAGCCTCAGATGTATTCCAACTGGTCAGCCTTGCGTAATAAACATCAAGGCTTGATTGAAGCGTCTCTGTGCTTATCCCCTGATAACTCATTATGCGTCCTCCTTCTCTAAGTATTTTTCTAAGCATCTGTTTCTCCACCAAGCACCGCTATAAGATGATGCTGGAGTTAAGACATCAATGAATGATTTAGGAGCCTCGTAGTACAAAGGTTCTTCGGATTCCCCTAAGACCTTTACAGCCACGGAGCCATTCTTACGCTTGGTCAAAATAACACAAGCGAAGATTGAGTTATCTTCAAGTTTTTTTAAGGCTACATAGAAAGCCTTTTGCCCAAATTCATTCTTACCCTCGAAGATTTTAACTGGCTCATAAATACCATCGTAGGTACTTTTGAGATACCAGTTAATAAATTGCTTAGTGGTAAATCTGTTACTTACTTGAGTTACATCCCACCCCATTATGCTTCCTCCTTTTCAATCTTGCCTTTGAACTCAATGCTTCTGATGTAAGCCCTGTTGTAAGCCAAGAAATGTTCAATCTCGCCGATTGTCTCGAACTCGACATTGAATTCTTCAATCTGACCATATGGGTCGTTTGGACTTCTACGCTCTATTTCTTTTTTAACTTTTGCTGTTATCACGATGTTCTCCTCTCTAAGAACAGCCCCAGTTTATCACAACTGGGGTTGATAATCAATGTGTGTGACTCTGACCTTTTGGCTTGCCATCCCATAAAGAAGCGTGGGAGAAAGAGTTCAAAGTTACATAATAACTTTCCTCGTCCTTCCAACTAAAGTGCTTAATTTTGTGACGGTTTATTGGGTAAGTCTTGGTGATGTAAGGATTGACATTGCCAAAGGCATCTTCGACATTATCCCAGTTTCTCACCTGATATTGAGGAGAATCAGCGGGAACCACATTTTCATGCGCCCAACCAGTTACCTCAAGTATCTTTGTGCCGACCTGTTGAATCCATACTGAGAACTCGCTGACCTTAACCACCTTGAAGAACTCAATGTTGGTTTGGTCGTAGCCCCATGATGAGTAAAGAATGTCGCCAACTTTAGGCGTAACTTTTACCTTCTCGATTGTTGTACTCATTATTCAGCCTCCTTTTTTAAGTCTTGGGCAATTTTCCAAGCCTGACGCTTGTTGGAAGGCAAGTTGCCCTCGCCCTCTGAATTGGCAAACTCCTCTAATAACTTAGCAATAGTTTGCGCTCGTACTCCTGCAATCGTAATTTGGTCTTTCATTTATTTACCCCCTCTAGTAAATACGCCACCTGTTTCACGGCGTTTTGTTTCTACTGCCCAACACTTACCGCAAACCACAAAGAACTGATGTCCGTAGCCTTCTTCTAAAATGTTGAATTGGCTTTGGCACTCGTCGCAAATCTTTATCACTTTGCCACCTCTTCTACTGGTTCGTTAATAAAGATTCGTGTGATTCTGTATTGACCGCCGACCCAAGCAGTTGCAGTTATCGCATAAGCCTCAGCCTCGCCTTTAGTCGCAAAGTGATACTTTTCTTTTTGACCTCTGACTTCTACTTCGTAGACTTTCTTCATTCTGTCCTCCTCTCAGGACTACACCAGTATAACACAACTGGGGTTAGAAATCATCCCGAAACACAAAGAATCTTTATAGGCACAAATCGGACATTCCCCCTCCTGATAGGCTTGCCTTATGTCTCTTACACCAGCAGTCTCCGCACTATTAAAGGCATCATGCCCAAAAGCGACGCAGGATGTAAGAGCCACCTTTGCCTGAGTTAAACGCCAATATCCCTCCCATAGAGTGTTATGTGAGAGGGAACTTTCTACGCAATCAACAGGACAGCCACGACCAGTATTTTCCATGCGTTATTTTTGGAGTAGCAACAGTTCAGAACCGAAGCCCCTTGTTTCATTTTCTGATGGAGGATGGCGGGATTTGGTGGCGGATGCCGATTAACGCTTTTTGCACCAAGCCCAATGTTCCCGAAGAGGACTTACATAACTTGGTTCTTTGGAATTCTTTCAGTCCCTATGTATCGGTCACAAAGTTTGCCAACTTAGCCAATATGAAAATGTCTTACAGGGATAGGAAAAAAGAAAAAGTATCAGGGAAGTATTTATTTACCCTTGACTGGCACAACCCCGAGTCCAACATTTTAGACCAAGGCTATTCTGAAAATGCTGGACAGCATAAATGCGGTCATGTAATTGAACGCGACGATGGAAACTATGCCATTCAACCAAACAATCGGGTGTTGCTCTATGAGCCATCTTTTACTACTAAAGACAGCCTTGTCATTGATAGGTTAATCAATACTCGCATTTGGGATGTTGAAGATGCAAGTAAATGGGTAGCCGAAGATTCGAACCGTTACAATTATGACATTAAAACTACTGATTCGAAAAAGGAAAAGTAATGTACGAGTATCGAGTTAAACAAGTTCTTAAAGTTGTAGACGGTGACACGATTGATGTGGTCATCGATTTAGGCTTTGATATTTCTTTTACCTCTCGAGTTCGCCTTGCTGGTATTGATACCCCTGAATCTCGGACGACAGATGCTAGAGAAAAAATCCTAGGGCTAGAAGTTAAAGAGTATTTGAAAAAGGCTTTAGATGGAGCAACCGATATTGTCATTCGTACAGAGAAGGTAGACAGTTCAGAGAAGTACGGCAGAATTCTTGGATGGCTATTTGTTAATAAACAAACAGGTTCGCTTAACACAGAATTAGTAAACAAAGGATATGCTTGGTCTTATGATGGCGGAACAAAGAACAAAGATTTTGCAGAGTTATTAAAGAGGAGGGGCTAATGCCAGCCTCATACAAAAGATGTGAGTCATTTAATCCAATACAAATTAAAGATGGCTGGATAGTTCGAATGGGTAAGGACGGAAAAATTAGAGAGCGGATTGAAAAATATCCACCTGAGAAAAAGAAATGACTGCAATGGTTCGAACACCTATTGAAGTGTTTGAGAATTGCGATAGATGCGGAGCCAAGGCAAAGGTCGGAGCCACTTTTCTAAACGGTGAACTTTATTTTTGCGGACATCATGCAAAAACTTTACAACCACACTTAATAGCAAAGGCAATAACTATTTATGACCCTGAGCGATATATCGAAAAACAGGAATCACTCGGCTGATTGCTACCGAGTAATTTCCGTTCCTAATCCAACATACTTTGAGTCCCGAGTAATCTGCATTTGTGGATTACAGGGCTTCAATAATAGAAGTAATCAGAGTCGTAATAACGACCAAGATAAAACTTCCAAGTAAAGTAATACCCCATAGGTATCGCAGTTCAGGGAACTTTGCTGGTTCCTTTTTTGGTTTAACAGACTGTGGCTTTACCAAGTTGTCAAACTTTTCGTTCACTTCTTGCTCGTTCATCTTGTCCCCTATTCCGTTACTGTAATTGGTAAATCTATATCGATACTACTGATTGAATTTACAATCTCACTCCGTAGTTCATCTGCGCTTGTGAATTTTCCTGATTCACGCTCGAGATAAAAGGTAGCCTCTACTTCACCAGTATTTTTGACATCAACTACGACATCATCAACATTGTAAACAGAGTCACCATCAGCACCAACACCATCAACGGTAGAAACTTCCTCAAGTAACTTATCTGAGATTGCTTGTCCCAAGTCACCAAGGTCTACATTCAATAGAACTTTAACCATAATTCGTGTGTCCTCCCCTCCGTTTTTGATTTTCTCTCTTAGTTCAAGGCGACGCTTTGTCTCCTCTTTTCTTTTTTCAAGCACCTCTTGACTAACATCGTTGTAAGGTATTTGAATTTTTATACCGTCGTACATTTGAGTTGCACGGTTATATTTCCATAGAACAGGTATCTCGGAAATGTTTATTCTGTCACTATATTTTTCTTCCTGCTTCAATCTTTCAAACACAGGGTTTGCAGGGTCATAGAGAAAGAAATTTCCGTATTCTCGATAATCGTAAGCAAAACCAAGAGCAAAATTTTCTGCCTCTTTTAATGTTGCAAATTTACCCATGTCGATATTGAAATACGCACCCTGTTCGTGAGTATTCCATTGAGTAGGATTTTCCAATGGTTTCCCGCTGGAATTACAACTCATCCAAGTAACATGAAAAGGAGCAGACTCGTCATAGCGATATAAACTAAGCCACATCTCTTTTGCTCTGATGTGCCTACTAATAGAGCCATCGTTTTTATCTCTTGTTACTTCATACTTAATAGCGTCATCAGTCCATTTCTGAACCATCACGCCATCTTCATTACGGCTAAAGTATTTTCTACTCAAGTTACCTCCCTCTAGTCGCATCCGTCCAGCAGAATCTCTGCTTTCTTATACAACTGGGGTTAGGATACTACTTTTTAGGTCGAGATGCAACCTTCTGACGCTTTTGTTGCGTGTGGTAAATAAACGGTGGCGATGTAAACGCATCATTATCTGAAGCAATCTTTAGAGCCTCTTTAACTGTGGCTCCAGCGCTGAGTGCGCCTATTGCAAAATCTGAACCTGAACCTACTCCGTAGTAACCTTTTCCATCTAAGCAAACTGAAAAGTCATCTGCAATTTCAAATACCTCTCCACCGATAAGCAAAAGAAAAGCAAATTTAGTTTCATCATCTTCTACATCCCATTTGTATTCGTTCTCTTTGAAGCAAGCCTTGAGAGATGGAACAACCTTTGCAATCATAAAATGATAAAGGTTATTCCAGTCCTTTGCGGAAGGAACTGGAGGAACCCAAATATGTTGAGCAATATCGCAAGGCGCACATTCACCTGAACCAGCGACGATAAAATCTCCACGCTGAGTTACCTTGACCATTTGTGCATGAGAGGCTTTGCGCCCCGTTGCACCCGTTGTTTGTGAGTCTGCTCCGATTACTGCCTTGTCATCATATTGAACAGCAATAATCGTAGTCACTATGCACCACCGAGTTTGACTCGTCGTTTTTCATCAAGTTCATCTTGGACATCGCCAAAGGTACGACCTGCAAGTTTCTTATTAAAGTGGCGGATATTGTTAGCAGGTATGCCAATCTTGTTGCTAGGTAAAGTAATCGCTAACAGGTCGCTGGCATCTTGGCTCATATAACCTGCATCTAAAATAGCGGCGTCATCAGGAAAGACTTCAGCATGGCGGTCAGTCTCTTTATTGATGAGATGGTCTTGCTTACCACCCATACTGTAAAGATAACGAAAGTTAGTAGGGCAATCAGGCTCAACAACTTTCTTAAACAAAGCGACTTCCTTTGTATAACAATAGAAAGTTACATCAGGAGTTAAGCGAGCAATCTTCAACCATAGGTTTAGATAATCCTCAGAAAAGAAATCTCCAGCATCATGAATCCGAATGTGCTTACCAATCATCTTTGGCTTTTGCACTTCGCCCAACATCTGCTCAAACCATTGTTCGGGATAGTGCATTACATATTCAAGATTTAAGATATGGCGCGAGCGCACATTGCGAAACAGATAAGTCCCATTTCTTGCATAACAAAAACTTGCACAGGCTCCTGCTTGCGGACAAACATTAAAATTGCTTCCATCTGTTAATTTTATGGCAAAGGCAGGTAGAGTCCAGTTAAAGATTCCGTCAGGCTTTAACTCGCTGTTTTGGGTCAGCAGTTTTTTTGGTGGGTTCATGGCACCAATCGTAACGGTTAGGGTTTTACAACCTCGGTTTGAACCGCCATAAGTCCAAGCGCAACTGTCGCCCATAGGTCAGGGGTTTCCGTGTCAGGCTGGTAGCCACCTGCTCCGCCTAACAGAATTGGATGGTCGAAGTATTGCTCTCTAATCATCCGCATGGATTGGAAGTAGCCCTCTTTGGTGAACTCAAGAGATGAGAGCGGGTCATTCTTCAAAGCATCGGCACCACAGGCAACAAAAATCATTGTCGGCTGGAATTCATCGCAAGCCTGAAGAAATCCCTCAGTAGCAGATAGCAAGGCGTCATCGCCCGACTTGGATGCAAGCGGGAAGTTATAGGCACGGTGTTTCCAATCGCTCATTAAACCCGTGCCTGGAAAAATCCCATACTCATGAACTGAATAAGTCATAACATTCTTATTCTTCTTTAATAGCATTTCAGTACCGTCGCCATGGTGAGCATCGCAATCAAAGATGGCTACGCGCTGGTCATACTCTTCAGTCGCCTTGGTAGCGGCGATAGCAAAGTCATTGAAGATACAGAAACCGCTGGAGTAATCACGCATCGCATGATGCTTTGCACCAGCAAAGTGAACAGCCAATCTAGTTTTGTAATCAATCAAAGAATCTAGGGCAGTCAAAGTACCGCCAGCAAATAACTTGGCTAACTCGCCTAAGTCGTGGCGTTGTCCATCCCACTCGGAAGATTCTCCACGAACAGTTACATCGTAAACATAATCCATATTATGAACAGAATGAAGGTCATCGGTGTGTGGCATCTGAGGTTCAATCTCATAGACATTGAGATGGCGTTCTTGCGCTCGCAAAAGAAATTGATTTCGGGCATAGAGAAAGCGTCGCCCTTGAGTTGGATGCGTCGGGTCAAAGACCCAATTCGCATACTCAGGCGAATGAACAAGAATTGCATGTTCCATATTTCCCTCCCCCTCTTTATTAACCCCCATTATACTTTACTTTCTATCTTTAAGCACAATCTTTGCGGCGGTCAATCTTTCTAAATCTTCCGCTGTGTTTCGCCACGGCAACATCTGAAGAGCCTTGACCATATTTTTCAAAGCCCAAGTTGGCTGGTTGCCAACAATCTTTTTTGCTTCGATTAAGTTCATGCTTTTACCTCCTCGATAGATAACATTGCGGACTTGGCAGTTGGATAAGTTGAGCCTACCCAATTAAATTCCCACATCTCAGAACCGTCATTGATAAACAAACCCCAAGATTTGTAACCGACATTTTTGACCATGAATTTATTGTCGGCAGTTACATATATTCTGCCTAACTTTAATTTCCATTTAGTCGTTATGCGTTCTCCTTTTGGGCAATCCTTGTAAGGATTCTCCTGACCTTCGTTATCTTCACAAGTACAGAAGTTAAACTTCTCGACCTGTGTGGCATGAGTTAATTCTGCTAACTCGCCCCATGAAATTGATTCTTGACTCATTAGGCAATCACCTTTCCAAATTCGTAGGAACGGAAGCAAGATGCTTTGTAAGCAACCTCGCCGATGTTGTCACAAAGAACACCTTCTACGGTGCCTTTTGGATATACAACGCCTTTACGGACTAATTGACGGCTTACTATCCATTCATCGTTCCAACCTAAAGTGATTGAAACTCTGTAACCATTTGCAACTTTTAATTCAATCTCAACAGTTTCGCCTTGGTTATTTTTAACAACATCAACGCGACCACCTGAGATGGCAAGGATATTCATGCGACCAATTTGGTCAATCAATTCATCCTCGTTAAATGGACGACCTTCTTGTTTAGACATTTTTTCCTCTCCCTTACTTAGTTGTAAATCGTTCGCCAGTTACTACATTGACAAGTTTGACTCCGCTACCAAAAGCGGCAGTTCTCTCAAAATCTGCCTCAGCCTCTAACATTTTTAGAAACTCAGGATTTTGCATTAACTTTTTTTGGTAAGCCAATCTTTCTTGCTTTTCCTTTTCTTGCTTATCCATTTTGCCCCCTCTCGGACAATCTGAGTATATCATAACTAGGGTTAGTTATTCTTCACTATGAAGTGAAAGTGCTGTCGCGCCGAGTTGGTTTGCGTATATGTCAATCCACTCTTGGTTACCATCTTTGATGGCTTGTTCAATCCAAACCACTTGGCGTCTAATATCTTTCAAGATTGCTCTCTGAGCCTTCTTGGTTACTTTAGGCATTGACAATTTCCTCCGCTTTCTTGAAACTGACTTGGGAAACCTTAAGTCCGTTAGCCTTGGCGTAGCCCTTCTTCAATTTCTTTAAGGCTTCTCCAGCCAAGAACTCAGCGGCGTTTATGTAGGATTGACCTGTTTCTATATCGTCGCCCCACTCATAACTTAATAACCAGTCAATAGCCTGACATAAATCGCTCCAGTCGGCTTTCTGTGGCTTTGCCCATTCGTTGCCACCAGCGGCGCCAAATCCATCTTGAACACCATTCATCGCAGAAGTAATGGCTTCTAACTGTTTTAAGTTAGCGCCTTTAATCATGTTCTTCGACATTATCTAACCACCTCTCTATTGCAGTTACACAACTCACAAAAATCCTCAGCAGTTTGCTGGGAAAATAAATTTTCTACTTCCTTCTCAATCTCTTCCTTAGAAAGTTCTAATTGTTTTACCCAACCTCTAAGAGACTGTTTTATTGTTGTTTCAGCGTGTTGAGGCTTACATTGCCCATATCTTTTACTTTTCATTACTTAGCCCTCGCTTTCTGTAAAGCGCTCTGAAACTCTTCTTCGAATTTCACGGCGTAACATTTCAAACACAAAAAACCAATTTGGATTTCAGAAACAACAGTTCTTTCTTTGCATCCAAAGCACTTGATTCTTCCTTCTTGCTTTTCCATCTTCTGTCCCCCTCTCGGAACTGTTCCAGTATACCAAACGGGGGTTAATAAAGCCAATCAAGAAAGGCAGTTTCAGGCACCTAATCGGCTGAACCCGTGGCGTGTCGGGTCAAAGTTGAGCCTAGCCGACTCAAGTTTGGTTTATTACTAAACCCCCATTTGATATAATGGGTCTTAACCACGAGAGGAGTAGGTATGAGAAAAAGAGACCAAGCGGGAAAGGTCTATCGGGCTGAGGGTCTTGTCATGGGTGTCTATGCTGGTGGAAACCGCAAAGAAGAGATGACTCTGCAAGAAGCCCAAAAGTTCGTGGATGCTGTGATGAAGAGAAGTTATGTTCAAAAAAACTATTTCTTCAAATATCCAATAAAGGTTTTAGATGGTCGAGGTCGTCGTTCGGCTTGTGCCACTTTCCGCGATGGAGAGTTTGCAATCTGTCTACCAAAAAGCATGAGAAATAAATATGTGATTTTGCATGAGATTGCCCATCACATAAATAGAGGTGATGGACATAAAGCCCAGTTCGCTACTTGCATCCTTGATTTAGTCAGGAATGTTTTAGGTAAGGAACAAGCCGATGCGCTTCAAGGAGCGTTTCACTTTACTGGAGTCAAAGTCCAAGGTAAGAATGGCGATGTCAAAGCCCGACTACCAAAGTCTCGAGTTCAATGGTTGCAGGAAACCAAAGAGCGTTTCAAAAAAATTGAGACAGGTGAGGTAAAGGTCTATGAAGGTTTTGATGAATTAGTTGAGAGAAGTGCGTAGGCTAGACTTGGGGCATGAAAAAACTCCAAGACATTTTAAGTCGCATGGTGGCGGTGTTTACCGTTGGCGCTCTTGGCACTCTAGGTGCTGGAGCAATCATGGGAGTTGAAACTTGGATTGCCCTATCAATGGCTGGACTGTTAGCAGTTGCATCCGTGGCAGAACGATTAGCCCGTGAATATCTTGACGACGGAAAACTAACAATCGAAGAAATCAACGATGCTTTTAATCCGTTAAGCAAAAATCAAGATTATTTATCTAGTCCTTTGGACGACGAAGAGGATAAGTCAAAACCCAAACGCCAAAAGTAATCAGGATTGAATAGCCAACGATTCCTTTAGCAACACCATCAACAAGAATCCAAGCAACAAACATTCCTAGCATTGTCCATATCTGACCAATAAGGTCATTTAAGAAGTCTTTCATTTTTGTCTCCTATATCCAATTCCACCAACAGCGGTAGCCATTGTGGTTGTAGCGATATTGCCAACGAGTGTCGCGGCAATAATTGTTTCACTTGCTTCTTTGCGTTCTTCAGGAGACATGTCTGCTCCAAGGTTTCCGATAGCAAAAAGCAATTGTGCAGGGCTTTCAAAAATTGCTGAAATAATATCTCCAGCCGAGGTAAGTAATTCTAAAGCAACGGCAACTTCGGCTGTAATAACAACCTCATTACCATTCTCATCTTTTCGAACTTCAACAGGTTGAGCAGGAGGTAAATCTTCTAAGGTGATTCCAGCCTCGGCTATTGCTTCAATAGTTACCGCTTCACCTTTTGCCGATTCAATAAGGGCTTCAGCAACAAGTTCTCTTTCTGTTGTTGTGAATTGACCGTCTGCTGAAAGCGTTTCAGAAAGATTGTTTACTTCCGCAGATGTTATTTCTCCGTCATTCATTAGTGCATGTAATATCTCTGTTGCATCTGCCGTTGTTAAACTTCCGTCCGCAACTAAATCTTCTACAAATGAAATAATTTCTTCCACAGTTAATGGTGGCAATTCTTCAACGGCTGGAGGTTCAGGTTCTACGGCAGGTGGCTCCTCAACTAAAAAAGGAGGTTCTTCAACAACAACAGGAGGTTCAGGTGCAACTACTGGAGGTTCTTCTGCTAGAGCAGGTGGTTCTTCGACTGGAACTGGAGGTTCGGGTATAGTCTCTGTAATTGGAGTTGGTTCGGTGGAAGGGGTAAAAATTGGCAAAGGTGTGGGTTCAGTTGTGGACGGCAAAGGTTGCGGGGTCGGTTCAGGTTGAGCAATCGGAGTTGGCGAAGGTTGCGGGATTGGAGAACTTGAAGGCGTTGGTTCCGATGTTGGTTGAGGTGAGGGAGAAGGAGTGGGAGATTGTTCCGTCGGTGTTGGTGAAGGACTCTCCGTTGGTTGAGGTTGAGGCGTTGGTTGATTACTTGGAGCCGTGGAGGGACTAGGTTCAATAACGATTAAATTGCTAGTAACCGTATAAGTTCCGATAGGTCTTTGCTGGGAAACAACATAATCATAAGATGTAGCACGGATAATGTAAGTACCCGCTGGAATTGTTCCAGTAATTTTAGACGCAAAAACATTAGTTTGACCATTGTGGTTGCCGTCGTCATCGGCTCTCAACACTAAATCTCCTTGACGCAGTTCAATCCAAGAATCCACCCATGCAAGTCTTTCGACGGTTTGATTATTAACTACCTCAAATCGGGCGCCAGTTTGGGTCGTAATTGAATAAACGGTGCTGGTATCCACCGAAATAGGAATATCGACAAATGCGGTTTCGGGGGTGAGATTGACGATTACCTCATCAGCCGAGGCAGAATCTATGGGAGCGAGCGTCCACCAAAAAATTAAGAGGCAGATGGCAAGGATACGAAATAAGCGCATTTTGACCCTTTGAACAGGGGTCACGGGGACACGGGGACGACTTATTGTACCAATAGCCAAATTCATGCTAAACTGGGGTTGTAAATACGAGAGGAGTTCCAATGAGCGTGACCAAAGAATTCGCGGTCAAGATTGATACAGAGTTGTCATCTTGGTACGACAAGCGTTGGGTTTTAGTCAGCAATTTAGAGAGTGCTGAAGATACAAAGAAGTTTTACGAGAAGCACTACCCAACTAGAGTTGAAGAAATTGAAAAAGCAATGAAGAAGATTGCTGGCATTGAATTAGAAATTGCCAATGTCAATATCGAAATCGGCAAGTTAGCCAAGATTTACTACCAAGACCCTTGGACAAGAGCCTTCTTAGTAATCAACAGCAATGGTCATGTTCACAGTTCAATGGATTGCAATACTTGTTTTCCAACTACTAGATACCAATGGTTGATTCAATACAGCAACGACGATGAGAACACAATCGTTGAAGATGCTGGTCAGGATGCTTGCACAATTTGTTACCCAAGCGCTCCAGCCGAGGTCTTAAATCGTCCTTCAAGAATCGTTACAGCCGACAAGATTGCTAAGGCTCAAGCCAAAGCAGAGAGAGAAGCAAAAAAGGCTGAGAAGATTGCAAAGGAAAAAGCAAACGCTCCAACAAAGAGCGGTGAGTTCCTTTACTTCAAAGACGGAAAATACACAGAGGTAATTAAGACAGAGCGGTCAGCGGTTTCTAAGTGGTTCCAACTTCAATGGAAAGTAGAAGTTGTTACTCAATACTTTGACGGAACACCACACAGCCCTGAATCAATCTTGGAGCAAGAGCAAAAGATTGCTGAAGCAAAAGAAAAGTCTGACATTATCTGTGGAAGTCTTGCAGAAAAGAACGGCGTGTCATTTGACCAGCAGTTAAAAATACTGGAAACTAAATACAAGAAGAGGAGTGCATAATGAAATGTTTTACTTGCGGTAGTAAATTAAGACTGACAATGGTTAAAGGAAAAACCTATTGCTTTAAGTGTGAGGCTGATGCTTCAATGGAGCAATACGGAATAGTTCGACAAATCAAAGAGAGGACAGCATGAAAACTATCAATGATGAAATTGGTTTCATAGAAGGTCGATTGCTCAAGAAGGGAATCCGATTGAGTCCCAAGGGACGCAGTTGGGCAGAGAATCTTGAAGCAATGATTTTTCTAGGTGGAATCCTGCTCCTTTTCGGGGTTGTAGGGTCAATAGAGACTGGTAGGTGGTTCTGATGATACTTCTATCATGGATTAGGGGTAATAAGCCTCTACGGGTCTCTGAAGGCTCATTAAGGGCTATTCGTAGGGCGCAGTTGGAGAAAACCCTATCTGAAGAGGCTGAGAAGCGACGCGCTCGAAAGATGGCTCGCTTTAGTTTGAATTCTAAACCCCAGTAGGGTATACTTTGAATTGTCCGAGAGGAGGACATTAAATGACAACTTCAGTCATCGAGAAGAAGAAGGCTCTTACAAAAACTCAATGTAAGCGTATTTATGTTGAGGCATACGAGGCTGGTCTAGCCGCTGGCAAAGATGCAGACACTCCAAAGTTTGTAGTTGGTTCACCAACTACTCCACTTGGGAGCGATATTGATTTCAGTAAAAAAACTTACATCCTTGACGGTCTTTGCGGATTTGCTTGGGTAAACATTTCTCCAGCGCGAGGTGCGTTTGTGAATTGGTTAAAGACTCAAGGAATTGGTAGCAAGGGTTATTACGGTGGTTACGAGATTTGGGTTCGTGAATTCGGACAGAGCGTAGACCGTAAAGCGGCTTTTGCTGGAGCGTTTGCTCAGGTTCTTGGAAAATACGGAATCGAAGCGAGCGCTGGCAGTCGCCTTGACTAAGTAATAAAACTGGAATTCATCCCGTCGGTCTCTTCTTAGATTGGCGGGATGAACCACATAACCACCTTTTTTCCTTTCATGGTTATGTGTGGGGTATCATTTACGCGGGTACCCAAATAGTTCGGTGGCGTAGTAGCGCCTGTTGCGCGTCCGTCCTCTCTCTAGCGTAACTTTCATCGCTCCGCCACCGAGCGCCCTCCTTGACACTCATTCATCTTGATGATGTACCCTTAAACAAGGTTCGCAAAACACCTACTGCCAAAGTGAGGTCAGTCCAATACTGACAACAGAGAAGCGCTACATCCAGTAGCGAATAAATGTTCACTCCTAACAATGGAGGAATATGCGATTCTATGAAAAAGTTATTACTAAACCAGTTCCAGTCGCACTATTTATACTTGGATTTATACTTCTAAATCCATTTCACATTCCACCCGATTCACCAGCACAAGCGGTTGAAGTAATTATGAAACCGATATTGATTGAACGGACACCCGAGGCATCCCAAGAGTTCGCTAAGAAGCGTCTTGATGCTTATGGTTGGGATACACCCGCTCAATGGGAATGTTTGCTATCGCTTTGGACAAAAGAGTCAAACTGGCGTCCCGATGCCTACAATAAAACAGCCGTTTACCAAGATGGAGAAAAACTTCATGCTGGCGGAATTCCACAAATACTCGGACTTGACCCTGACTTATCAGTTGAGGAACAAATAACCCGAGGATTTGTTTACATTGAACACAGATATAAAAATCCTTGCTCGGCGTGGCGCTTTTGGAGTTCTAACTTTTGGTATTAACCTCCCTGAATGGGATTCGAAGAACAGAAAAAACCTTCAGCAATAGACAACGCGCTTGCCGAAATTGGGCGCGTCGCCTTTATTGAACCAGCAATTTGTACTGGTTGGGTTCTTGTATCCGAATGGATGGGCGAGGGCGTTAAGGATTACTGGACTTTAACTCTTGCCGATGACCAAAATCCTGATTGGCGTCACCTTGGATTAGTTCACCACGGACTAAAGTATTGGGAAGGTAATGATGATGTCGGATTCAGAGACAGTTCAAACGAACCAAAAGATTGAAGAAGAAAGATTACAATTACTTAATGATTTAATTAGAGAACGCTTTGGTGATTGGGCGACACGCAAAGACATTCCAATCCAAGATAATCAAGAAGCCTCAAGATAACATTTATACATGGGTTCATTTGCATCTAAGGCGCCGTGCCGTGAAGCCGACCCTTGGCTCTTTGACCAATTCAATTTAGATTTAGTACAACCAGCACTTAACTATTGTTCCCGATGTATTTTTTGGCAAGAGTGTGAATCTCTAGTACAGCCTAAGCCTAGTTTTTATGATGGAGTAGTTGCTGGCAAAGTATGGCGCAATGGGCGAATTTTGGCTAAGTTAGATGCCACTTCCCCTAATCGTTTAATTGTCGGAGAGGAACCTGATGAAGAAAATTTTGATGCCTTGGAATTTCGAGGGGGCGAGTTGTTGGGGAATAGAGACGAACTATTTTTTTCCCGAAAAGAATCAGATAACCGAGGAGAACAATCAAGTCAAGAAGGTTTGTGATGGATGCTACTGGAAAGAAGAATGTCTTACCTATGCGTTACATTACAAAGTAGTCGGCATTTGGGGTGGAAAATCTACTAAAGAACGCGACAGAATAAGAAAACAACTAAACATAATCGCCAAACCAATAACAAACGAGAGGTATGTAGCATGAGCGCACCAATAACAATCATAGGAAATATAGTTAATGACCCTGAACTAAGATTTACTCCTAACGGTAAAGCCTTAGCAACATTTACAGTAGTGACATCTAAGTCCAGTAAAAAACCTGATGGAACTTGGGACAATGTAGATACAACTTTTTGGGATATAAAAGCGTGGGGCAAGGTTGCTGAGAATTGTGCAGATTCTTTAGGCAAGGGAATGTCAGTAATTGTTGTAGGCACAGCACTTCAAGAAAACTGGGACGATAAAGTTTCAGGGGCTAAACGCTCAAAGATTGTGGTCACCGCTTGGAATCTAGGCATCGACATGAAGCGCCACACAGTCGCTCAAGTAAGTTCACCTAACCGTGCAGAGAAGCCCAATACAAACTCACCTTCAGACCCTTGGAGTGCGCCACTATCGGATATTGCGCCTTTCTAACCCTGATGTAGTATTATTGGGGTTGATAAACTCTCGAAAGGGGTTGTAAATGGCTTGGACTGATTTCTTCACAAAGGAATTAGCGGGTTCAAAAGTTGTTGTTGATTCGAATGGCAAACCATTTGTGTCTCAAGAGATTGCTCTAAAAGAGTATGTTGAGATTGAATTAAACATCCAACAGGATGCGTTGCCTTACAACATCTACTTCCGACGCTTTGATGCAATAGGTGGCGAACTAGAAAACCGTCTCTTTGCTCAAGTTGGCGACAGAGACTTGGCTTTGAAATCTGCTTTAGGAATAACTAACAAAAGAATTAACTCTTTTGAACTTGTCCTAGACGGAGAATAAAAGGCTAAATTCGCTTAACGGTATAATCTACGGGTGTACGATAACCTTTCACCCAATACTGAAGGAGTCGTGTCTGTTTTAGGTGCTTTCGCTATTCAGACTCACGAATTATTTTCAGAGTTGGTAAATGCGGGGTTTAATCAAGAACAGGCAATTGCAATTGTCGTAGGATTAGCAACCAAAGAGGCAGAGGGTTAAATGGCTGAGAATATAACGCCTGATTTACAAGAGTTTGGCTCTACTGGTCTGCGTCGTTCAGGCGGTACTGTTTTTGAAGAATTTTTAGTTAATCTGCGTGGACAACGCGGAGCAAGAATCTATCGTGAGATGGCGGACAACGACCCGACTATCGGCTCAATGTTGTATGCAATTGAAAAAGTTATTACTCGTCTTGAATGGCGTGTAGACCCTTTCTCAGATGATTCTCAAGACGGAGATATTTCTAAGGAAGATAAAGAAGTAGCAGTTTTTGTAGAATCTTGTTTACATGACATGAGTGAGTCTTGGGACTCTGCTCTATCTCAAATGCTTTCAATGCTTGTCTTTGGTTTTTCATATCATGAGATTGTTTACAAAATCCGTGAAGGTGACAATAAAAACCCACAGCGTAAATCTAAATTTAATGATGGTCGTATCGGTTGGCGCAAAATGCCTATTCGCGCCCAAGAAACTTTATTCCGTTGGGAAATGGATGACGATGGCGGTATTCAAGCCATGGTTCAAGTAGACCCATCAGCGGGTGGTATCCATACAATTCCAATTGAGAAGGCTTTGTTATTCCGTACCCATACACAAAAGAATAACCCTGAAGGTCGCTCCCTTCTTCGTAATGCTTATCGCTCATGGTATTTCAAGCGCCGTATTGAGGAAATTGAAGCAATCGGTATTGAGCGTGACTTGGCTGGTTTGCCAGTTGCTTATGTACCACCTGAATTTCTTTCATCAACAGCAACAGCCGAGCAAGCCTCAGTATTAGCATCAATTCAAAACATCGTTACATCTATCAAGCGTAACGAGCAAGAGGGAATTGTTATGCCCTCTATGTATGACGACCAAGGACACAAAGTATTTGATTTAGTTCTTTTATCTTCAGGCGGTTCCCGTCAGTTTGATACAGACAAAGTTATCCAGCGCTATGACCAAAGAATTGCAATGTCAATCCTTTCTGACTTTATTCTTCTTGGCTCTGACCGAGTTGGCTCTTATGCTCTTGGAACTTCCAAGATGGATTTATGGTCGATGTCAGTTGATTCAATCGCTAAAAACATTGCTGAAGTAATTAACCAACACGCTATCCCTCGTTTACTAAAACTAAACGGCATGGATGTTTCTCGCGCTCCTTATCTAACATACGGTGAAGTAAGCCATGTTGATTTGAATGAGATTGCTGGATTCGTCGGTAACTTGGTACAAACAGGTGCAATAGTTCCTGACCCTAAGTTGGAAGAGTATCTACGCGACTTGGCTGGATTACCACCTGCCGAACACGATGGACAGAATTTTGGTATGCCTCCTATGCCTGAAAGTGCTGGAGTTCCTCCTATGCCTGAAGAATCCGATGGCGCTGGTGAAGAAGCATTACCTCCCGCTCCTACACAAACTGAGGCTCCGAAACTCCCTGAAGTTGGTTAGAGATGGCAATTCATTTTGCTAAGGCGCGTGAGAAGCGAGTTCCGCTAACACCCCAAGAACAAAAACTTGCTCGGACTTTGTATCAATCAATTCAGCGAGCCACGGATAAAATCTCAATGAAACAACTTGAGTCCTTGCTCCGCAATATGAACCCTGAAACTTTAGAGCGTTTATTATCGGGCATAACTATTGCTAATCAAAAAAGCATTAGAGATTCGCTTCTAAATTCAATTGACATTGGTGGCAAAGATGCCATCAAACAAATTCAAAAGATTGCTCCTAAATTATCCATGCCAGCCTTTACACCTTCTAAAGTTAAGATTGATAATCGGCAAGCAATGGCTAACCTTGAGTTCACAAAAATTCCTAGATGGGCGCAATCAAAACCACCTAAAGTTGAATTCAATATGTCTTTTAATAAAACAAACCCAAACTCTTTAGCCTTTGCTCAACGCCGCGCTGGAGAACTTATTACTTCTATTGATACTTTAACCCGTAACTCAGTTCGTAAAGCAATCATCGACGCTTTTAATGAGGGCTTAGATTACAGAGCAACAGCCCGAAGAATTAAAAGTGTTGTAGGACTACATCCCCGATGGGCTGATGCAGTTACTAACTTTGAGAAAAAAGAGTATGCCCGTTTAGTTAAAAACGGAGTGAAAGAAGCAACTGCTCGCGCTCAAGCAATTGAACGCTCTACCCGTTATTCAGATTCTCTTAAGAGCAAGAGAGCAACAATGATTGCTCGTACAGAGATTCAGATTGCTCAAAACGAGGGACGCCAAGAAGGATGGAACCAAGCGGCGGAACAAGGTTATGTAGATGTTGAATCACAAAAGATGTGGATTATTGCTCAAGATGAACGCACCTGCGATATTTGTTTAGAACTAGATGGCGAGATAGTTCCTTGGGACGGAGCATTTTCTAGCGGTGATGAAACTCCAGGCAGAGTCCATCCTAATTGTCGTTGCACCATGGTAATCATTCCGCCTGAGAGACGCTCATGAGTATCACAATCGCATTTCCTCTTGGATATAAGCCAGTTCTAAAACACGGCGACCATGACCAAAGTTCTCATGGCTCATGGGCTACGGGAACAGTTAGTGATTTGAAGTCCGAAACTATTCCTACAAGCGAATTAGGTCGAGGAAAAGTTAGTGGAGAAATAATCTCAGCAAAAATAACTGTTCAAAATGAAGGTTTTAACATCTCTCAAATAAATGAAAAATATGATGATGGTGTAGCGGTAATGAATTTATCTTTGAAAGATAGTGAAAATAGAAACATTGGTCGTCTATCAGCCTCCAATCAATTTGTGTCAAACAAAGAATACGCAAAAATAGGTTATGTAGAAGTCCGAACAAACTATCAGCGCAAAGGTGTAGCAACTGCAATGCTTAATTTTGCTCGTAAAAATATGATAGATGGAATTGAAATCCGTCACGACTGGAATATGTTATCTCCTTCAGGTAAGGCTTGGGCAGATGTAACTAAACACGGCGACCACGACCAATCAAGTCATGGTTCTTGGGCTTCAGGTAACTTTAATGAAATCTACGATGGCGAAAAAGCACAAAACACTTACTTTGATACCTATGGGATTAAAACTGATGGAAGTAAAGAACCTGCTGGCATAACAAGAGGTGAGATAGCGGCTCTTAATTTTTATACAGGCGATGGATACAAAGATATAAACAATAGTGCAAGATTCGGTGTTGTACATCCTGAAGAATCGGTAGAGGCGATAATACAAGACAGAATATCTAATTTAGATACAGTCATAGAAAAAGCGCCTGAATTTTTCGGCGATAAAAATTTATATCGAGTATTTGATAAAAGTATTATAGATACTCTTGAAGTGGGAGATGTATTGACAGACAAAGGTTTTATGTCTACAACTAGAGTCGATATAACAAGAGAAGAAGGCTTAGATGTATTGCAAAATTTACAAATGATTAGAACCACAGATGACACACCATCAATTCTTTTGCCAAGTGAATCTAAAAAAGGTAAAGGTCTAGCAGTTGATTATCTAAAAAATGCTGTTGTAGATTTGTTTGACAATGTTTCCACCGCTAACGACGAAAGAGAAATTTTATTACCAAGAAACACATCTTTGAAATTCATGGGATACAACACCGTTTCTATCGGAGATGGCAACCCTATGAAAGTAGGAGTCTTTCAAAGGATGGACAAATGAGTAGATTCATAACTACGCTCGAAGATGTAGAGATAACCCGAGCCAAAGATGTTAAAAAGCACGGAGACCACGACCAAAGTTCTCATGGCTCATGGGCGCAAGGGCTTCAGGTAGCCCCTGAGATAGTCCGCTCGACCCTTGAGAGCGTCAAGGCTAATGGAGGGCTTACCGTTGATATGAAAGACGGCTCCAGCCCTAAAGACGGCTTTATGGTGGCAAAAGGCAAGAAGTTTGCGGCGATAGTCAAGGCTGATGACTTTTTTGATGAGGCTAAAGGTTCTGAGATTCTTTCCTCCTACATGAAACAACATAAATCTGAGTTCAATAATTCGAATAACTACCTAGGGTTATGGCATAATACGAACGATGGACAGGTCTACCTTGATGTATCAGAAAACATTAAGGACGAGGGAGAGGCTATCTCTCGGGGTCGTGAACGCGACCAAATCTCAATATGGGATGTAGCAAACTTAAAAGAAATAGAAACAGGAGGAACAGGTGGCATCGAAAAAACTCGAAGCGGTACAACTGCCCGATATGTCGAACATGACGGACGAGCAGATAGACGCTTACGCCAAAGAGATTTGGGCGAAGTTAGCAAAACCCTCAAAGTAATTTACTTTGATTATGGTTTGAAACCCGTATTAAAACACGGAGACCATGACCAGTCCGAACACGGCAACTGGGCTAGGGGTTACACAAATGACGAGATTGCTCTTATTGAAACAATGAAAGAAGTTGGTCCAACTATAAGAGATTTGGATAGTGTCATAGAAAGCGGAATTCAAAATACTGTTACCGATGAACAATTAAAACTTATTGTTGAAAATGACCAAGACCTTTACAGAGATGCTATTTCGGGAATTGACCAATTAGTTGAGTATCGCCTAAATAATCTACAAGAAGAATTTCCCAATCATGAATATACAGAACAAGAAAAAGCAACTATCTATGAAGATATTCAAAACGAAATGATTGACACCTATGTAGAATCTCAGAATGAACTTTTAACTGAATTGGCAACAGGGATGGACTCAGGTGAATTTGAAGGAAACGCTCAAGACTTAATAGAATCTTTCAATCAAGTTTATGGGGTATCACATACTGGTAATAATCTTGATGGGGAAGAACGCACTATATCTTCACAAATTAGAGACGCAACAAGTAACAACAGAGGTGATGGCTCAATAATTATTGACGGAACTATTGATAATGATGAGGGTGAGCAGATTGGTTTTATACAAAGAGAAATTTTCAAAGAAAATGGCGTTTGGAATGTTGAACACGCCGCTCTTATTATTGAAGAAGATGACTACAAGGGAACTGGATTTGGCAAAGAAATAATTAAACAGTCAGAGGCTTGGTATGTAGCAAGGGGATTTGGATACATTGAAGTTTCGACTGCTATGGATGGCGCTCGACATTGGGCAAGAGCAGGTTATGATTTTAACCCTGAATACTTGCGTGAAAATGCTAGGACGCTAATTGATTCCGCAAACAGAAGATTAGGTCAAGGTACCCCCGCAAGAGTTGAATTTGATAATTTAATGGGTAGATACTTGGAAGGTTATGTTCCTTCTAGCGAGCCTATTTACTCAGAAGTTAAAAGCATGAAAGATGAAAATTTTCCTCTTCCTGCTCATTTTGCAAACATTGGTTATACAGAAGGTGCAACAGAATGGCCAGGAAAATCATTGATGGCTAGTATTGGTATGAAGTATGTAAAAGTGCTAACACCTGAAGGTCAAAAACTATTAGATGGTCCTATTGACCATGACGGAGATGGCTTGATTTACGACGGAACATCCCGTGAAAAACCAGCGCCTAGTGGCGGAAAAAAATAAACTGGGGTATAATTAGATTATGAGCAGACGCAATAAATTAAAAACCATCCAAGAGGCTTACTCTAAATGGGAAGAGGGAGTTAAGTTCACCTCTGAGACTGGTGCCTCCGATGAAGATGAGGCAAAGATTATGAATGAAATTTCAACCATACTTCAAGGAAATAAACCCGAGTAGTAACACCATCCGCTACTCTTAGAACATGGCGGATATTGCACCCAAACTAATTCATCTAAGCGCTGAGGAACTACTCGCGCTCCACACGAATGTCCATAAATCAGCGTCTCCCTCCTCGGCTGAAATCGAGGTTCATCACACCATTCTTAATGAGATGGCTAGACGCAAGATGGAACGCCCAAAGGATGATTGGGATAACTACGAGATTCTGATTGATTCAATAGATGATGTAGACCTAACCTCAATTGCTGGATTGCCAGCCGAGACAGTCCTAGATGTAATCAAATCAACAGGCGATACCGTGGGTAACATCAAAACTTTCTTTACTGTCAATGGTTATCAAATGCGAATTGAGCAAGTTGCAAAAGCCGAGGATAGTTTTACTCCTCCTCAATCAGTAAGAGATGCGGCGCAACGAGCAATTGAATGGATTGATAAAGGTTTTGCTGGCGGTGGATTTACCTCAGTCGGTAGAACTAGAGCGGGTCAATTAGCCCGTGGTGAAAGTGTTTCTATTGATACCTTAAAGCGTATGAAATCTTTTCTTTCTCGACACAAAGTTGATGGACAAGCCCTAGGATTTAATCGTGGTGAAAAAGGATTCCCTAGCGCTGGTCGAGTGTCATGGGACGCTTGGGGCGGAGACGCTGGATTCGCTTGGGCAGAATCGATGGTGGAAAAATATGAAAACGAAGTTAAAAAACACGGAGACGGCGACCAATCCGCACATGGAAATTGGGCTACTGGAACTAGCGGTGGAGAAGATAAGGGTACGACTGGTCGCCCCGCTATGGCTCCTGACAAAAAAGCATCCTCAGAACGAAGCCCTGATGCAGTTAAACAAGCAGAGCGAATCAGAAGAGATGCTGAGGCTGTTGAGCCAGTAGTTACATCTTTGATGGAAGGTATTGCTAAATCTATTGATGCTGACTTTGCTTCATTAAATGGCAAAAGTTCTCTTGTACAAAGATTAAAGTCCACAGATTCTCTTGCTCGCAAGATTGACCAAGATGCCGAGAAAGACCATGGCGGTGACAGAGAGAAAGCGGCTAACGCAATTTCTGATGCTGTTCGTTACACACTCAATGTTGATGAAAATAATTACACGGATGGCGTAGAAAAAACAATTAAGGCTGTTGAGGAAACTGGTTGGAAAGTTGATTCAGTTAAAAACTTTTGGCAAGCAGGTGACCCTTATGACGGCACTAATATGAAACTTAGTAAAGATGGAGTAAAGGTTGAACTACAACTACACACACCGTCATCTCACAAAATTAAAGAAGTAGATTTACATGACTCCTATGAGAAGTATCGTGTATCTAAAGACAACACAGAGCGTAAATCTCTATGGGATGAAATGGTCGATAAGGCTCGAGCAATCCCTAGACCAGCCAACATGGGCAAACTATTGACCCTTGGAACGCTTGTTACACAAACTTTTGAGACCGCTCAACAAGCAGGTTTGGTAAAATCAACGGGGGTTGATATAATGTGGACAATAACGAGAGGAGGTATAGCCGTATGCGGTATTTCGCAAAACTAGGCGCAAACAACGAGGCGATAAACATTTATCGTTTTGAGGTAGGCGAGACGACCATTACTGAGGACAGATGGGATATTCGAAGCAAGTCTTGGGTGGATAACCCTGATGCTGATGTTGTTGGCTATCTGACTCAAGGTGAAGGTGAGTTCCAAGAACTTACCGAGGATGTAGCCCGTCAAATTTTCCCTGATGTATTCACAGAGGAGACTACAAAGGCGTTAGGTAAGTTTGACTTACAGAAAGCCGAAGGCGAAAAGCGTTACACGCTTGGCGCAATGTATATTCCTGATATGGAAGATGCTCACGGGGAGTGGACGGATTCTGATGAATTACAAAGAGCAGTTTGGGAGTATGTTCGAGGTAATGACCGCGGTATCCGATTACAACATAATCGAGATGTTGTTGCTGGAGAATGGGTAGAAGTTATGGCTTTCCCATACGAACTTACAACTCCTATTCTTAAAGCGGATGGGTCAGAAGAAAGCCACACATACCCAGCAAATACAGTTTTTCTTGGAGTTATTTGGGAGCCTTGGGCTTGGGATTTAGTTAAGACTGGAAAGATTCTTGGCTATTCAATTGGCGGTAAGGCAGAACGCCTTTATGTTGATATAGAAGAAATTGCTAAAGAAGATGGTCCAAGCGTATCAGATGTTCATATTGATACCATAATGAATCCTAAAAAGAAGAAACCTAAAGCCGAGCAGACTGCCTTAGCGTCAATCCAAAAAACCGCTGAAGAAGAACCTCTTGATATTGAGTCTTTGAAGAAAAACATTATTGAATCAATTAAAAAAGAACTTCCTTCTGTTGAGCCTGTTGTAATAGAAAAGTCTCCTTCAGTAGATATAGAATCCATGATGGTTAGACTCGCCGAGATATTTGCGGCAAATAAACCTATTGTAAATGTAACCTTGCCTGAAGAAAAGCCAAAAAACCGAAGAGTTGAGCGCGATGAATTTGGTAATATTTCTAGGATTATTGAGGAGGAGTAATGGCTACAAGTTATCCAAATGGGTTAGATAATTTTACCAATCCAACTTCAACAGATACCTTAAATTCAGCAACAGTTCCTCATGCCGACCAACACGCAAATGCTAACGATGCTATTGAGGCAATAGAAACTGAATTAGGAACTAACCCAAAAGGTTCAAAAACAACAGTAAAGGCTCGGCTTGATGATATAGATACTGCAATTACTAATAGAGTATCAACTACGATG
>Ga0209087_1000162_pt1 | contig 42054 bp, 40 predicted proteins | sample S_130805_EF_Meta_FD_187321 | JGI IMG/M metagenome (GOLD analysis project Ga0209087, IMG submission 187321) | Freshwater microbial communities from Lake Simoncouche, Canada to study carbon cycling - S_130805_EF_MetaG (SPAdes) (version 2) | ecosystem: Environmental > Aquatic > Freshwater > Lake ... | reverse complement strand
CAACGCTGGCACTCAGCGCCGACACCCAGAAGGTCGACGTGGCCGCTGCTGCGCTCGACGCAGGGGCGCACATGCTGAATGACATCTGGGGAGCACGTGCAGGCGATGAGATGCTCCATCTCGCCGCTGAGCGCGGCGTGCCAATTATCGTCATGCATAACCGCAAAGAGATCGCCACTGACGAGCACGCAGTCAACTTCACTGAGGAGTTCATGGATGAGATGGCGGCGGTTGCGGCACGCGGCCGCGCCCTAGGGATTCCGCCAGAGCGGCTGATCCTTGACCCTGGATTCGGCTTCGGGAAGGGCCCCGCGCAGAACCTCGTGAGCCTGCGCCTGCTCGGCGCCCTGCGTGATTTGGGCCACCCCGTTCTCCTTGGCACGAGCCGCAAGTCCACGCTCGGGCGCGTTATCGACGGCGCTCCAGCCGACCGCCTCGCCGCCACCGTGGCGACGAGCGCACTCGGCGCTTTGGCAGGGGTCGACATCGTGCGCGTGCATGACGTGCAAGAGAACCGCGATGCGGTTCGCATCATTGACGCCACCCTTCGCGCGAGCGGCGACCAACCTGATGAGGCCATCGGGCCTAATCCGAATCGTGCTGACCGCCCGCCGCGCCCGAGCCAGCGTGACCGAATCAGCGTGCGCAACGTGCGCTTTGATGCGGCGCATGGTGTCTACCCAGAGGAGCACCAGAAGCCGCAGCCGTTCTTTGTGGACGTTGAAGTGGACGCCGATCTTGCTCCAGCCGGTCAAGGTGACGCCCTCGCCGCCTCAGTCGACTACAGCGAACTCGTTCGCGTTGCCGTCGAGCGTGTCGGCGCAGACGGCCACGCCGATCTCATTGAGGCACTTGCGGAGCGCATCGCCGACGGTGCGATGGAGGTGATTGCAACGAGCGGCGCGACGGTGCACGAAGTGCGCGTTCGCGTACGTAAGCCGCAGGCTGCCGTTGCGGCGCCGATTGATTGGGCTGGTGTTGAGGTTGTACGAAAGCCATAAGGCTACCGAATCGTCACCCTACTCTTTTGGGCGGATCCCCAGCTCCAGCGTGATCGTAATGGACGCACCATCGCGAAGCACCGTCAACGTAATTGACGTACCAGGCGAGTACTGCACCAGCAGATCCTGCAGCGGATGCGCCTCGTCGATCAGTGTGTCATTGACTGCGGTGATGATGTCGCCGCTCTTCAGCCCTGCCGCCTCTGCTGGGCTACCGGCGACGATCGGTGATGTGGTGCCATCGCCAACGATCCATGCGCCGGCACTGACAGTGAGGTTGTTCTCGGTAGCGGTGCGCAGATCAAGCGCCGTGTAGCGCACGCCGATCCACGGTCGTGAAAGCGGAATACCCGCGAGCGCCTGCTCAAGGATCGGGCGAGCGATGTCAATTGGGATTGCGAATCCAATACCTGAGCCCTCTGTGGAGATGGCGGTGTTGATACCAATCACAGCACCACTAGAGTCAACCAGTGCCCCACCGGAGTTTCCTGGATTAATTGCAGCGTCAGTTTGAATGAGTCCATGGATAGATCCGCTCTCAGTTGTGATGTCACGGCCGAGTGCCGAGACAATGCCAGCGGTAACCGAATTGGTATACACGCCGAGTGGTGAACCGATCGCAATTGCGGTCTGCCCAACTTTGATGCCACTGGAGCGGCCAAGGGTTGCCGTAGGTAAGCCGGCAGCGTCAATCTTGACGACAGCAAGATCGGTAAGGGTGTCAATGCCGTAGACGGTTCCAGCAAAGTCTCGGCCATCTTTTAGGTGCACAAGAATGGAAGTCTCGTCGGCGACGACATGCTTATTCGTCACGATCCAGCCATCGGCTGAATAGATCACACCAGAGCCAATGGCGTCACCAGCAGGCGTGGTGACTTCAAGGGTGACGATGGCGGGCGAGACACGCTCTGCGACGGCAACGATCGCTGACTGCTCAGAGACGAGTGTCTGCCGAATCTGCGTGGTGATGTCGCCCCCAGAGAATCCATCGAGCAGGAGAATCGTTGCGGTGGCACCGCCACCAGCGCCAAAGAGGAGCGAGAGTGCCAGCATGCCAACAACGGCACCACGGCTGAGTGATCCAGTTCCGGCACGAAGCGAGTTGCGAGCCGCCTGCAGAGGGCCGCTCTCGCGAGTGATCCATGCGGCTGGCCCTGTGGCCGGCTCTGGCTCAAACCGAAGTGGCGAGCGCCGCTTCACGGGAGTCTTTGCCGCCCTCTTTGGGGTGGCGGTGGTGCGCTTTGCTTTCTCAATCACGCGGGGTCTCCTTTGGAACTTCGGTCTCCTCTGGTGCCGCGCTCAATGAGGCGGGCGTCTCACTCACCGTAGAGGATGGGGGATCTGCACGTAGAACACTGCGAAGGCGAAGTGTAGTTTTCGCAACCTCGCCGAGGAGGGCTGCGGCACGTCGCCCGAAGCTCACGAGCGTGGCCGGCCCTGTTTGAGCCGAAGCAGCCTCAGGAACCTCGTCCCCCACCACCTCAGGGTCGGCGGGGAACGTAAGGGCGAAGCTCGTCCCCTCACCAGGGAGGCTTTCGACGACGATCCGACCCGCATGCATGTCCACGATCGATTTCACGATCGCCAGGCCCAGGCCAGAGCCTGTGGCTCGGGCGGCCCGATTCGTCGCCGCCAGACCCTCAGTACCGCGGTAGAAGCGATCAAAAATCCGTGGCAGTTCGTCAGATGAGATGCCGACCCCCGTATCGCGCACGGTCACCGTCGCGGCCCCGGTCGAGAGAAGTTGCACTGAGACCAGAACGCTGCCACCCCGTGTGGTGAACTTCAGCGCATTGGCGACAAGGTTCGCAACGGCCTGGCCGACCAGCGCAGCATCATGTCGAACCAGCACCTTACGCGTCGGCATACGCTCGTCTACTGCGACGCCCGCTCGGCGCGCACCTGCGGCCGCCTGCTCCACTGCCGCGCGCACACTGAAGCGCATGTCGGCAACCAAGAAGATAGGGCGTGCGATCCCCGCATCAAACCGCGAAAGTTCAAGAATGTTTGATGTGAGTGAGTCCATTCGCTCAAGTTGTCGGCCAGCCTCAACGAAGAGTTTCTTCCTCGTCGCTTCGTCGGTGGACGGCTCTTGTAGTAGATCAACGAATGCACGCAGGGCGGCGAGGGGCGTCCGGAGCTCGTGTGACACATCGGCAAGATGCTCTTGTCCACGATCGCGCTCACGGCGTAGCGCCTGCATTGATCCTTGCAGTCGATCAGCCATGAGATTGAACTGGTCAAGCAGCGCCACCATTTCGTCGTTTGCCGCCACCTCAATACCGGTCGGAACACGCGCAGAGAGGTTTCCATCACTGATCGCCGTCGCCGTTTCGGAGAGGAGTTGAACAGGCTTTGCAAATCTCGCTGCAGCGATTGTAGAGACAACAATGGCCACGATCATTGCGAGAATGCCAACAAACGTGATCGTTCCAGTGATTCCCGCCAGTCTCCATGCGCGTGTTGTCAGTGGCGAGATCAGCGTGACCTCAATGCTGATCGACGACGGGGCGCCGCCAATGATCACGACGCTCGGTTCCAGCTGAATTGAGTCACGCGCCTCTCCAGGCTCAAGCACCGCCCCATCGGAACTAATGAGGAACTCCGATTCAGCCGCAGGAGAGAAGAACTCCTTATCCGGATTCCATGTGCCAAATCGAACGCGAACATCTGCACGAGCGATGTCAAGCGCAAGCTGCTGCAACTCCGGGTCTTGCAGCAAGAATCGCTCACGCACCTCCGCGTTGAGCTCGCCGCTGCTGTCAAGGATGTTCTTGGTCCCCGCTACGCTTTGCGCGAGGCTTCGAACGGCACTCGAGACAGCAGCAGTGCGAGCCGTCTGCGCCGCTCGCTCCTGCGTTTCAAACTCTTGCGATACGCGATCAACAACAAGGTAGCCGGAGAGCGCAAGAGAGAGCGCTACAATGCCAAGGAAGGCGATGGTGAGGCGTGCGCGCAGCCCTCGAGGTGGTACGCCGTAGAGAGAGTCGGTACGCGGGCTCAGGCGCCGCTCCGTTCACCACGGTCGCTGCGGTCAGAGAAGCTGTACCCCACACCGCGCACGGTCAACACGAAGCGTGGCTTGTTTGGATCGGGCTCGACCTTGTCGCGCAAGTGGCTGACATGCACATTGATCGTCTTCTCGTCTCCGGCAATCGCGGCGTCATAATCGCGAACACGTTCCAGAAGATCGCGACGGCCGAAGACGCGCCCCGGCTTCTCGGCAAGGATGCGCAGAATTTCGAACTCGGTTGGGGTGAGGGTGATGCGCGCGCCGCCGCGCGTGACCTTGCGGCGCTCAAGGTCGATCACGAGATCCTCGGCCCGAATGACCCGGCCGCCCATCGCATCGGCGAGATCGCCGTAGGCGCGTCGTAGCTGCGACTTGACCCGGGTGAGCAGTTCGCGAACGCGGAAGGGTTTCGTCATGTAGTCGTCGGCGCCGAGCTCAAGTCCAAGGATGGTGTCGACCTCCTCGTCACGGGCGGTCAGGATGATCACGGGGGCCTTGGAGCCCCCAGCGCGCAGTCGGCGGAGGAGCTCAAAGCCGTCGATCCCCGGGAGGCGTACGTCAAGGATCAGCAGGTCGGGAGCCTGCTTCATGCCGATCTCGAGGCCCTTGTCACCGGTTGCGGCCATGAGCGGCAGGTAGCCCTCGCCCTTCAGCGCCACCTCAAGGGCGAGCGCGACGGCTGGATCGTCTTCAACAACAAGGATCGTGGCTGCCATGCGCCGATGCTACACCCCCGACGGGGCTATCCTTCGCCTCACATGAGCACGCCAAGCGCCCCCCAGGTGATGAACGGCAACCTAACGCCCGCTGCCACCCTCGCGGTGAAGGAGCGCGGCAAGGCCCTCCTGAGCCGACCCACCCTAAACAAGGACACCGCCTTCAGCCGTGAGGAGCGACGACTTTTGGGCCTTGACGGGCTCCTCCCGGCCTCGATCCTGACCCTTGAAGAGCAGGTCGCCGTGGAGCTGGTCAAGATCCGCCGAAAGCAAGACCCACTCGAGCGCTACATCGGCCTCGCCGCGCTTCAAGACCGCAATGAAACTCTCTTCTATCGCCTCCTTGTTGAGAACGTCGAAGAGTTCCTGCCGATCGTCTACACACCAACGGTTGGCGAGGCGTGCAAGCGCTGGAGCCAAATCTGGCGCCGTGCGCGTGGCGCATGGATTACGCCTGAAGATGCTCCGCGCATTCCCGAACTTCTTCGTAATGCATCGGGTGGTGCTGAGATTCGCCTGATCGTTGTCACCGACAACGAGCGCATCCTTGGCCTCGGCGATCTCGGCGTTGGCGGCATGGGAATCCCAATCGGCAAACTCTCGCTCTACACCGCTGCTGCGGGCATCCAGCCAACATGGGCGCTGCCAGTGTCACTCGATGTTGGCACTGACAACAGCGAACTGATCGCGGATCCGAACTACCTCGGTCGCCGAACACCGCGACTCCGCGGCGCCGAGTACGACGAATTTATTGAGAGCTTCGTTCATGGAGTCCAGGCGGCATTCCCCGGCTGCGTCATTCAGTGGGAAGACTTCAAGCAGCAGAACGCGATTCGCATTCTTGAGCGTTATCGCAACACCGTCCCCTCGTTCAATGATGATATTCAAGGTACGGGTGCTGTTGCACTTGCAGGAATCATTGCGGCAATCGTTGCAGGCGGCGGATCTGGCACCGGAAAGATTGAAGATCAACGAATTCTCTTCTACGGCGCTGGCGCGGCAACGCTCGGCATTGCGCGACTCTTACGCTTCACGTTGGCTGCTGCCGGTCTGCAGGGAGCGGCACTCGATACCGCGATCATCGCTCTCGACTCAAAGGGTGTCGTACACGAGGGGCGTGCCGAGTTGGGTGACGGCAAGAGTGAGCTTGCGCTCTCAAGTGCGGCCGTTTCGGCTCTCGGTATTGCTGATCTGTTGGGGGCCAATCTCGCTGATGTGATTCAGCAGGTGAAGCCAACGATCTTGATCGGCACGAGCGGCCAAGCCGGCGCATTCACTGAGCCTGCGATTCGCGCGATGGCGGCGGGCGCAGTCGCGCCACTGATCTGGCCACTCTCAAATCCCACCTCGTGCGCCGAGGCGACGCCGAGCGACATCTTTGCCTGGAGCGATGGTCGGGCCGTTGTTGCAACCGGATCACCATTTGGCCCGGTGATGGTCGGCGGCACCTCGCGAACGATTAGCCAGGCGAACAATGTCTACATCTTCCCTGGCGTTGGCCTCGCGGCGATCGCCGGGCGACTGAAGTCGATCCCCGATGAAGCCTTCACCGTTGCGGCGAAGACCCTTGCAGCGTTGACCGCGCAGAGTGCCCCAGTCGGTGGCGCGCTCTATCCACCACTTGCAGACCTACGCTCGATTAGTCGCGCTATCGCCATCGCAGTGATTGAGGCGGGCGCAGCGGCGGGCTGGGCCTCAGCCGCAGACGGGGCGCGTGCCGCTGATCTCGTTGACGGGGCAATGTGGAGCCCGAACTACCGCACCTACGTTCCCGCCTAAACTAGAAAGAGCGAAAGGAGGAGTCATGCGAATCGGCGTCTTGCGCGAAACAGCCTCAGGCGAGCGACGCGTTGCCCTCGTTCCCGACGCCGTAACCAAGCTGGTGGCGGCTGGCCACCAGATCGTTGTGCAGCGCGGTGCTGGCGAGGCGGCCGGCTTCCTTGACGCCGCTTATGAGAAGGCCGGCGCAACGCTCGCCGCCGATGCTGCTGCACTTTGCGGTGGTAACCCCGAGATCGTCGTGAAGGTGCGCAAGCCGAGCAGCGCCGAGGCTGCACTGTTGCCGAAGGGCTCCACCCTTGTTGCGCTGTTGACCCCTGGCTCCAATGATGACCTCATCCCAGCGCTTAAGGAGCGCGGCCTCACCGCTCTCGCACTCGAGCTGGTGCCACGCATCAGCCGCGCGCAGTCGATGGATGTGCTCTCGTCGCAGAGCGGCGTCGCCGGCTACAAGGCGGTGCTGGTTGGCGCGAGCGCGCTCGACAAGCTCCTGCCGATGTTGACGACGGCCGCTGGAAGCATCGCCCCAGCAAAGGCGTTCGTTCTTGGCGCCGGCGTGGCTGGCCTCCAGGCCATTGCCACGGCGCGCCGTCTCGGCGCAGTCGTGAGCGCCTTCGACGTGCGATCCGCCGCCGGTGAGCAGGTGCGCTCGCTCGGCGCACAGTTCGTTGAGCCCGCAGCAAAAGCCGAGGGGACGGGCGGCTACGCGCGTGCCCAGACCGAGGACGAGGCGGCGCAGAACGCCGCGATCATCGCCGACCACATCAAAAGCCAAGACCTGGTGCTCACCACCGCGCTGATCCCTGGGCGTAAGGCGCCGGTTCTTGTGACGGATGCGATGCTTGCCAGCATGCGACCAGGATCTGTTGTGCTCGACCTCGCCGCTGAATCGGGCGGCAACATTGAGGGTTCCGTTCCGGGCGAGACAGTGGTGCGCCACGGCGTGCAGCTGATTGGCGTCGCCAACATTGCCGCGTCGGTCCCACTGCATGCCAGCCAGATGTTCTCCACCAATGTGCGCACACTCTTGACGCACCTGAGTGGCGAGAACGGTGCGCTGAACGTGAACGCCGCCGACGAAATCACCGGACCAATGCTCGTAGTGCATAACGGCGCTGTGCCGGTGAAGCCATCATGACCGCACTGCTGACTGCGATCGGTGCTGCTGCCGCGTTTCTTGCGGTGACAACTGCAGATACCGCAACGGCCGCAGCGTCAACAACACTGGTCGACGCACAGATCGTGGAGGTCTACGTCTTCCTGCTCGCCGCATTCACCGGCTTCCAGATCATCACCAAGGTGCCGCCGCTCCTGCACACGCCGCTCATGGCAGCCACGAACGCGATCTCAGCGATCAGCCTGGTTGCCAGCATCGTGATTGCTGGCGCTGAGCGACCCTTCTTTATCAACGTCATGGGTATGGTCGCGGTTGCGGCCGCAACGATCAACGTGGTCGGCGGATTCGTTATTACCGATCGCATGCTGAAGATGTTTAAGAAGACGGAGGCGCCAAAGTGATCGACCAGCAGATCGGCGCCCTCTTCGTGCAGATCGCCTACATCGGCGCCTCAGCGGCGTTCATCCTCGGCCTCCGCGGCCTGACGAAGCCCGACACCGCGCGTCGCGGCATGCAGCTCGCTGCGGTCGGCATGTTGCTCGCCATCATCGGAACCCTGCTTAACCACGAGATCGTCACCTACCAGTTCATCATCATCGGGCTCGTGGTTGGTAGCGCTATCGGTCTGCCGATGGGCCTACTCGTGCCAATGACCGCCATGCCGCAGCGCATTGCCATCAGCCACATGTTCGGCGCGCTCGCCGTCACACTCGTCGGCATCGCCGAGTTCGTGCACTACCGCGACGTTCCGGGCGGCCCCGGCGTGGTCAAGATGATCGCCCTCGGCTTTGAGACGCTCTTCGGCGCCCTCACCATTACGGGTTCGTTCATGGCGTTCGGCAAGCTGCAGGGATTCATCACCGGTCGACCAGTCACCTTCCCAGGGCAGAAGCTGATCAACGCCGCGGTCTTCCTCGGGGCCGTTGGCCTCTACGTAACGCTCGTGCTCACCCAGTCGGGCGGCGCTACGGGTGATGCGGGACTCATCATGTTCGCCATCATGACGGTGCTTGCGCTCGTCATCGGCGTCACCCTCGTGCTGCCAATCGGCGGCGCCGACATGCCCGTCGTTGTCTCGCTGCTCAACTCATATGCGGGTCTTGCAGCGAGCGCCACCGGCTTTGCGATCGGCAACAACATCTTGATCGTGGCCGGCGCCCTTGACGGCGCCAGCGGCTTCATTCTGTCGATCCTCATGTCGAAGGCCATGAATCGCTCGTTTGCGAACGTGCTCTTTGGTGCGTTTGGCGGCGAGAAGGCGGCTGTCTCCGCAAAGAGTGCCGAAGGCCTCACGACACGCAGTGTTACCCCAGAAGAGGCGGCAATGCGCATCGGCTACGCACGCAACGTGATCATTGTTCCTGGCTACGGCATGGCGGTCGCGCAGGCGCAGCACGCGGTGCGTGAGCTCGCTGAGCTGATTGAGAAGCGCGGCGGTCGTGTGCGCTTCGCCATCCACCCGGTTGCCGGGCGCATGCCGGGCCACATGAACGTGCTGCTCGCCGAAGCGAACGTGCCGTACGACCACCTCTTCGACCTTGAAGAGATCAACGAGGAGTTCCACGCCTGCGACGTTGCCCTTGTGCTCGGCGCCAACGACGTCACGAACCCTGCGGCAAAGAACGATCCAGGCTCACCGATCTACGGCATGCCGATCCTCAACGTGCAGGATGCCGAGCAGGTCATTGTGGTGAAGCGCGGCATGGCCACCGGCTTCGCCGGCATCGAGAACGAGCTCTTCTACCTCGACAAGACCTCGATGCTCTTCGGCGATGCAAAGAGCGTCCTCTCCCAGGTCGTCACCGAAGTGAAGGGGCTCTAGACGCCTGTGGAGCTGAACCCCTACGCCCGAGCGGTCAGCACCGTCGCCCTGGCGGCAACCGCCTTCTTCACCCTCACCGCTTTCCAAACACTCCCGGCCGATGCCGTCTTAGCCATCCACTGGAACATCAACGGCGTCGCTGACGGCTTCGCCGGGCGGGAGGCACTCCTGATCGTTCCGATCACCACCGCCCTTGTAGGCGGGCTGCTCTGGCTTGCGGTGCGCTATGACCCGAAGCGCGCCAACATCGCCCGCAGCAGTGAAGCCCTCGGCATTGTGGTGGTCGCTCTCTCGCTGCTAGTTGCCGTCGTGCAGTCGGCAATCATCAATTCGGGATTCGGCGAGGCGGCCCGACTCGATCGCGCTGTGCCAATCGCCGCCGGTGCCTTCATCGCCATTCTTGGCTACGCCATGCCAAACATCCGCCAGAACTACACCATCGGCGTGCGCCTCCCTTGGACCATTGAGAGTGAGCCCGCCTGGGATGCGTCGCATCGATTCATCGGCGGCATCTGGATCCTTGTGGGCACAGTGACGGCACTCCTCGGACTCCTTGCGCTCAGCGAAGCGGCAATCGTCACCCTCTTGGCCGGCTTGGCACTGAGCATTGCGGGCACGGTCTATGTCGCCTATCGCGTCTGGAGCCGCAGCCCGAGGTCATCGCGCACGAAGCGCCGCGCGTGATCAGCGTCGACCTCCCATCCACTGAGGCGCTCGCCGCAGCTTCGACCGCGTTCACCTTCGCCCTCGTCGGCATTGGCGCTCTCATCGTTGGCAGTGCCATCGCGGCCTCTATCTGGGCGCGTTCACTGAACGGCTGGGCACTGGGCGGCGTCTCGTTTGTGTTGAGCCAAACCGCGCAGGTTGTGACGCTCTTCCTTCTCGGCCCACTTATCGCAGCATTTGCCAGCGCCCCCCTGCAGGAGGTCAGCCGCGCCCTCATTCTCTCCACCGCCGCTCGGCGCGTGCGCGACGAAAGGCCGGTCGTCGTATTCGGCTTCGGTCATGGCGCGATCGACCTGCTGACCAGCTCACTGATTCCAACGCTCTCGGCGGTGATTATTCTTGGTGGCATCAGTGACGGAAGCATCTTTGTCGGCCTCAACGCCGAGGTCACCGACAAAGTGCACGCGGTCGCGGTCTTCCTGGCAAGTCAAACCGTTCTCTCTGCCGCGCTATTGATTGTGCAGGGCGCGTTGATGGTGGGGCTGCATACGCTCCTTACCCTGATTGTGCTTCGTGCGGTAGTTCGCGGGGGTGGCACACGAACGATTGGTCGCGGGCTCCTTCTGCCAATTGCTATCCACACGCCCGTTGCTGTGGTGCGCACGCTCTTCCCGATGGCAACAACACCAGTGCTACTTGGGGCACTCGCTGTTGCTGCGCTCGCCTACCGACGTAGCAAGAGCGCTATGACGGAGACGCCACCGGCCCTGTAGGTGATGCGCTCGGCGACTCACTCGGCGACTCACTCGGCGAGTCTGCAGGCGACTCGCTCGGCACATCACTTGCGGGTGGTGCGACGCTCGGGCTCGGCAGCACATACCCCTCTGGCGGCGTGAAGGAGTCACATGCGGGCCCGATCGCTCGCGCCCCGTCGTTCTGGCGATTCCACAAGAAGATCCGTGGGACCTGCGCACTACAGACGATCTCGTAGGCGAGTGTCGTGCCAACATAGCGCCAGTGCCACGCCTCAGCCCCATAGCAACTGAGGGCGATGTTTGCTGATCCCGCCGGATACGAACGCACAAATCCGAACTTGTAGGCGTTCGCTTCAAGCCAGAGCGCGGTTGCCGACGTTGGGAATTTTGGGTTACTCCACGAAACCCCGGTAAGGCTCCCAAGATCTACGGTCGTGCCCAGTTGATGCTCGGAGTGCCCAGGAATAGCACTGTACTTTCTCGCCTGCTGCAATCCAGCTTGAGCAACCCACTTTGCAAAGGTTGCAACCTGCGTGGAATAGGAGCGATACGCAGAGAGAATCTTCAGCGAAATCTTGTTCACCTTTGCTTGGGCAAACATGGCGTTGAGCGCATCGGCCGCCTCGCGCTTCAGCAGGTATCCACCCTTTGGGGTGATCACTCCTAGCCAAGTGATGGCTACGAGATTGGTCGGCTTATAGCTCGACGAGAGGCGGTACATAGGGTCGAGCACGGCGGTGGCCCACTGAGTGGTGCGCCAGGACCTTGTGGTCACCGCACCTTGAATGCCGATCGACGTGCGCGTGATGATAATCTTGCGCTTATTGATCTCAGAGCAGGCGGTGATTGGGGGCACCTCAACCGTTTGCGGGGCAACACCCGCCGCAATCACCCCGCCTCCTGGAAGGGCGGCGCCAAGGACCGAGGCCCCAAGGATGAGGGCGAGAAGGGGCACGATTCGCGTAAGGTGCCGAGGCTGGTGAGCACGGTTCATAGGGATAGTTTGGCGCATTCCCATCTTCAACAAAGAAGGCGCTAATGCTCGAGGCGCACCATGAGGGTGAACGAGGCAGATGCCCTCGGGAAATAGGAAGGAGCCATGTATGGCACGAACCGTGAAGCTCGCCCCGGCAGAGAAGTCGACCGCGAAGGCAAAGCGGGTGATTTCGCCGTCACGTTTCTCCAGTATCCGTAACAACCTTCCAGCCATTGTTGGCGCGGCAGCCCTCGTGGCCGCTGGCGCTCTCGCCGGCACTGCACTCGCACATAACGGCCCTGGCGGCAGCGACGGCCGCCATCCTGGCCAAGGCATGGAAGCGCGCATGAACATGCATCGCGATCACAGCGGGCAGCATGACTCGGGTAAGCCAAATGACAGGGTTGGCCTGACGGGAACAACGACAAGCGTGAGCCCAACTGAGCTCTCGATCACCCTTGCGAACGGCACGTCAAAGACGTTCGCACTTGATGCCATGAGCCAGTACTTCACACAGACAGCGGGAACCGCCGCTGATGTAACGGTTGGCTCCTATGTGCTGGTTGATGGTGGAAGGCCTGCAGGTAGTGCAGCGGTTACCGCCAAAGGCATCGCTGTACTAACGAGCGGCCGTACCGATGTGCGCATGCACCTTGGCCACCCAGCAAAGGTCACCGCAGTAAACGGCAGCACGCTCACCCTAGAGGTGGTCACTCCTCGCGGGACGAAGACGATCACCGTAACGATCGGCATCAATACCGTAATCAGCACAATCGCAACCGCTACGAACGCCGATCTCACGGTCGGTAGCAACGTGGTTGTGGATCTCGGCCGAGAGGCGGCTGCTGCCAAGTTGGTACTCATCAATAAGTAACGAACACACCAAGAACTCGCAAGGCGCCGTTGGTGGTCCTCCCGCCAGCGGCGTCGCTGCGTCCGCTGCCGGAACGTTTCGGCTTAGCGCTTCCGCTTCGTTGAAGTGACAGGCCGTAGAAGTGAAAACACGATCGATCCACCGAGAATGAGCACAACCACCCCGAGGCTCACGGTTGGATCAATATGTACATCGACCGCAGGGATCAGCGCGTGCACGATTGGAATTGCCATCTTGGCACCGATGAAGATTAGGACAATCGCGAGGCCAGAAGAGAGGTAGTGGAAGCGATCCTTGGCATCGGCAAGCAGGAAGTAGAGCGAGCGCAGCCCCAGGATGGCAAACGCGTTCGAGGTAAACACCACAAACGGATCTTTCGTAATGCCGAAGATTGCCGGGATTGAGTCCACTGCAAAGATGAGGTCAATGATGCCGATTACCACGATTGCCAAGAACAGAGGCGTCCACTTCAGCTTGCTGCCATGCCGGACACGGAACTGGTCGGAATCGTAGTCGGTGCTGACGTGGACGAATCGGCGCGCAAAGCGAATCGCGCCAGGTTCTCCATCGCCCATCATGTGTCCACCACTGCGGAGCATCTGGATCCCGGTGAAGAGTAGGAAGATGCCAAACCCGTACAGCACGACCTCAAAACGCTCAACGAGGGCGGCTCCGACAAGAATCATGCCGAAGCGCATAACGAGCGACATGATGATGCCGAAGATGAGCGCCTTCTGCTGCAGCCGCTTTGGTGTCTTGAGCGCAACGAAGACCATGGTGAAAACAAAGACGTTGTCAATGGAAAGCGAGTACTCAATCAAATAACCGGTGAAGAATTCTGTGGCGGTTTGTGCACCTTTATCGAAGAACACGATGATGCCAAACACAATGGCTGACGCAACCCAGATAGCCGTAAAGGTGAGAGCCTCCCGTGGCGGTACGACGTGCGAGCCCTTACGGCGCAGCCAGAAGAGATCAATGAAGAGAGCGAAGCCGACGAAGGCAACGAACCCGGTGAGAAGGATTGGATCCACTGTTCCCCCGTCGCTGAAGAGGCATGCGCCTCAGTGCAGTAATGGTAGCGGAGGGGGATTAGCGCGCCCGCGTTGGACTAGGCTCGGGTGAGACCGCCTGTAGCCGTGTCGAGCACGTACGAGCGCGTGCAGGTGGGGCAGCTAAGCGTGGCCCCCCGATCGGGCAGCCGAGCGCCACAGTCACAGACCCAGCCGATTCGCTTGGCTGGGCTACCGACGACGAGGGCTCGTGGGGGGACGCTGCGCGAGGCGACGCCACCCGCACCGACCATGCAGTAGTCGCCCAGGGTGATCCCGGCCACGATCACGGCGCCAGCGCCAATCGAGGCGCCATCACCCACGCGGATCGGGCTCACCACCCAGTCGCTCGCCGCGGCAAGGCCGCCGTCAGGGGTCTGGGCGCGCGGGAAGCGGTCGTTGGTGAGGATCGCGTTGGGGCCGATGAAGACACCGTTGCCGGCTGTCACCCCGTGATAGACGAGGGCGAGGTTCTGCACCTTGCAGCGATCGCCAAGCACCACGTCGGCATCAATGAATGCACCACGGCCGATGATGCAGTCGGCGCCGATCTTCGCACCACGTCGCACCACCGCGCCGCCCCACACCTTGCTGCGCGCGCCAATCGTGACGCCCTCTTCCACAATTGCCGTTGGGTCAATGAACGCCGTTGGATCAATCATTGTGCGGCGACCCCGTTAGGCCGACCGAAGCCGATGCGCTTCGCACCAGCGGGCAACGTTGCACCAGCGCAGGCATTACGCCCGTCAATCAGCACCTTGAGTCCAGGGAAAAGCGTGGCGAAGTCCATCGTGCGATAGGCGGCGTCGGCGGTTGCAACAACGACGGCGATTACCTGCGCATTCGCGCCGCCGTCCCACGGCGTCATCTTCAGTGCCGCAACATCATCACTAGAGAGAAGTGGGTCGGCACCAAGAACCGTTGCGCCGCGGGCGCGCAGCACATCGGCCATTAGTGGACCGCGCGCATGCGCGAGCTCGCGCACACCTTCGCGATAGGTGAGCCCAAGGACGGCGACCGTTGCTCCTGTGAGTGAACCAATCGTGGCGGCGATCGCATCTGCGGCGCGCTCAACCTGCCCGTCGTTCACGGCGCGTGCGGTCTTGATCAGCTCAAGATCGGCGTCGGTGGAGAGAATCATGCGCGGATAGACCGGAATGCAGTGACCACCCACGCCGATTCCTGGCTCATGAATGTGTGAGTAGGGCTGCGAGTTTGCGGCGCGGATCACCTCTGAGAGATCAATGCCATGCCGATCGGCGACGCGAGCGAACTCATTGGCGAGGGCGATGTTCACATCGCGATAGGTCGTCTCGGCAAGTTTCGCCATCTCAGCGGCCTCAAGTGTTTGCATCTGCGCGATCGGTGCGTCAAGCACGCTCTCGTAGAAGGCGGTCGCGCGCGCCAAGCTCGGCGCGTCAGTGCCGCCGACGAGCTTCGGATAGGCGGCAAGATTGCGGAAGGTTTGGCCGGTGAGCACGCGCTCGGGAGAGAAGCAGCCGAACACCTTTGCGCCACTCTTGGCGGCAACCGTTGCAACGAGCTCACGCGTGGTGCCGATCGGCACGGTGGTTTCAAGGATCACGAGCAGGTCGTCGTGCGCGCCGGCGATCAGCGTTCCAGTGGCGCCAACGAGCGCCTTGTCGGCGATGCTCCCATCGTCGCGCACTAGAACTGGCACCACGACAAGTGCAACGTCGGCGTCACGTACTGCAGCAGGGCCGTCGATGGTGGCGCGTAGTCGGCCCGAGCCAACATGCTCGGCAAGCAGTTCTGGAAGGTTCGGCTCGCCGCCCCACGGCGCAACGCCAGAGTTGATGATGTCGACGAGTGCCTGATTGATATCAACGGCGTGCACGCGCCAACCGTGGGAGGCGAACTGGAGGGCGAGCGGGAGGCCGATCTTGCCGGAGCCGATGACGGCGATGGTGCCGACGGTGCCAGGGGCGCCGACCCACGGCTTCGCGGTAACGGGGGTGCCATGGGTGCAGGGATGCGGCTCAGCAGTAAAGGAGCCACCGAGCATGGACGTTGCTCGACCGAGTGGATCTGTGGCGCGTGCGTTCATCAGCCCTCCTTGTTCCCTTGGAGGGGATGCTACACCGCGGCGATCGCCTCGAGGTTCGGCCGCACAGGGGCCCCGCCGGCACGCGCTGATTCCAGAACGGCGTCGGCGAGGATCACGGCACGTGCGCCGTCGTGGATGCTGACCGCAGGCTTCGCCTCACCACGAGCAGCGGCAAGGAAGGAGCTCAACTCGAGGGCGAGCGGCTCTTGTCGCGCGGCAGGCAGGTCGGCCGTGCGACCAGGCTGCACGGGAGCGAACCCATCGAGCATGGCGCTCGAGTTTGGATCTGCGCTGGTGAACGAGACGGTGCGCTGCAGCAGGCTCACGTCATACGCACCCGCACTCGTGGTCACGAGCAGTTGTCGACGCTTGGCTGGCGCAAGCCATGAGGCGCGAATGCGCGCAACGGCGCCGCCCGCAAAGGTGAAGAGCGCCTCGGCAAAATCTTCTCGCCCTTCAATGAGTCGCGAGCCGGCCACGGCGGTAACGGAGAGTGGCGAGCTGCCGGCAATGGCACAGGCAAGGTCAATGTCGTGGACCATCAGGTCGCGCACCACACCAACATCGCTGATGCGCTCTGGAAGCGGGCTCTCGCGCATCGCTTCAATGGCATAGAGCGCCTCTCCAGCACTCCCACCCATCTGCTCGAAGAGTCGGGTGACGGCGGGATTGAAGCGCTCCACATGACCGACCTGGACGATCGCGCCCGCGGCGGTGGCGCGCGCAACGAGATCGAGTGCCTCTACGGAATCTGCGGCCAGTGGCTTCTCGACCAGGATTGGAATCTTGCGCTCAATGGCGCGAATCACGAGCGCGGCGTGGAAGCGCGTTGGTGCAGCGATGATCGCCGCCTCAAGGCCCGGGTGGTTCAGCAGCTCTGCAGCATCAACGTAGGCGGTCGCGGAAGGGGCAACAAGCAGCGCCGCCTCGCGTGCTGCATCAACTGGGTCGCTGATTGCCACAATCTCGACGTCGGGGAGAGTGGCGAGAACACGGAGGTGGTTGCGCCCCATCACGCCGAGGCCAATCAGGCCAACCTTCATGCGGGCCATGCGCTCCCGCCGTGGCGCTCCACGGCGCGTCGCAACGAGGCGGCGACCTCCTCTTGTTCCGCCGCGGTAATCGCCGCGAACATTGGAAGCGAGAGGCACCCCTTCGCCAACGCATCGGTCACAGGAAGTGCAACGTCGAGTCCGCGCTCCTTAATGTACGGCTGCTGGCTCACCGGAATTGGGTAGTAGATGCCGGTGCCGATCCCATCGTTGGCAAGATCTTTCACGATCTCGTCGCGCGCTGGGCCAACGTGCACGGTGTACTGGTGATAGACGTGCAGATTTCCTTCGGGTGTTCCCTGTCGAACAATTGGTGCACCAGCAAGGAGCGCGTCGTAGCGCGCCGCAGCGGTGACGCGCGCAGCGGTGAACTGTTCGAGCTTACCGAGCTGCACGGTGCCGATCGCGGCGGCAATGTCGGTCATGCGGTAATTCGTTCCGAGCATCTCGTGCAGGTAGCGCACCTTCATTCCCTGGCTGCGGAAGGTGCGCAGCCACTCGTTCAACGTGTCGTCGTTCGTGGTGATCATGCCGCCCTCGCCACTGGTGATGTTCTTGGTGGCGTAGAGCGAGAAGGCACCAACACCGAACGAGCCGGCCTGCTTGCCGCCCTGGGTTGCACCGACTGCCTGGCAGGCATCTTCAATCATGGCGAGGTTGTGCTTGGTGGCGAGCGCGCCAAGGGCGTTCATGTCGGCAATGAGACCGAAAAGGTGCACCGGCATCAGCGCCTTCGTCTTCGGCGTGATCGCTGCTGCAGCGGCAGCGGGGTCCATCAGCCAGGTGACGGGATCGATGTCAACGAATCGTGGCGTGGCACCGGCGCGCAAGATCGCGGCGGCGGTGGCACTAAAGGTGTGGCCAACGGTGATGACCTCATCGCCAGGCTTGATGCCGAGCCCCTGAATGATCGCCTCTTCGGCGAGCGTGCCGTTCGCCATGGCGATGGCGTGTTTCACGCCAACCATCTCAGCGAAGCGGCGCTCAAACTCGGCGACGCGCGGACCCTGGGCAAGGGCACCCGACATGATCGCGTCGGCGGCGGCATCAGCCTCCTCGCGACCGACGGCGGGGCGGGTGATCGGGATGCGAATGGGCGGTGTACTCATGACGGGGAGCGTATCAGCGGGCGAAGCGACGCGCGATCAGTGCGGCCCTGATCGCTTCGGCAGCGCCCCCTGCGGGGAGAGGGCGGGCCACTCGCGCAGCGACCGCTGCAGCACCCGTCGCACCCCCAACCGTTGCCAGGGCGGCAGCAACACGACCCCCATCAACACCAATGAGGAGCGATGGCCCTGCTGGGTGCAGCAACTCTGGCCACTCCGTGGTGTCGCGCAAGATCAGCGTTGGGGTATTCAGCCAGACCGCCTCGCGTTGCAGTCCGCCAGAGTCGGTGAGCACCGCAGCGGCGTGTGCAGTGAGAGCCAGCGAGTCGAGATAGCCAACCGGTGGCACAAGCTCTACGCCATCGGGAACGTCGATGTTGTGCGCGGCAATGGCGGCACTCGTTCCTGGATGCGCTGCGAATACCACTGGCACCGCAAGAACCTCAGCCGCGCGATGCAGCGCAGCGAGTGCCGCGGTGAGGCGTGATGGTTCGCGCACATCGGCACGATGCAAAGTTGCGAATACATACCCTCCAGAGACGATCGGCCGACCAATGCGTGCGCCAACCTGGTCAAGGGCATCAATCGAGCGTGCCGCGGGCGCAAGTCGCACAACGAGGTCAGACATGAGATCGCCAACTACAAGGTTTACCCCGTCGAGCTTCTCGGACCCTAGCCGCGTAGCAGCTGAAGCGCTCGTGCACAGGCGTAACGATGAGATCTTATCGACGGCAATGCGGTTGCGCTCCTCTGGCATCCGGAGGTCACCTGAGCGAACCCCCGCCTCGACATGCACGATCGGCAATCCAAGATCCTTGGCCGCAAGAGCCCCAGCTAATGTGGAATCAGTGTCCCCGAATACGACAACAGCCTCGCTTCCATGTTGTGCCAGCGCTAATCCAATGGAGTGGCGCATAGATTCCACACGAGCTTCACCTACCAGCCCTCCAGACGGTGGGAGCATGACGTCGGGAGGGGCGATCCCGAGGTCGCGATAGATCTGCCCGGCAAGACTCTCGTCGTGATGTTGAGCAGTGTCAATCAACTGTGTCACGACTGGAGAGACAAGGTGCGGCATCAACGCTGCCACCTTGATGAGTTGCGGCCGGGTGCCGACGACGAGGGTGATGTTCATCGTGCCTCGATTGTTGAGTAATCAGGGTGCCTGGACTACGATTGCAACGCCATGAGCAACCCAGATGCGATCGTAGCAGCACCCGTTCCGATCCGGGGCGGGGGGCGATCGGTTGCCATGTTTGTCTTCAACGATGTAACGCACGATCGGCGCGTACTAATGGAGGCAGACGCCTTGCAGGGGGCCGGGTGGTCGGTGACGATCCACGGTGTCTCAGCGGATGCTCGTGAGCCAGGCGGCGTTAACGTCTGCCCCTCCGGTGTCAGAGTTGTTCGGCATGACACTTCAATGCCGATGTTGAGAATTCACAGCGCGACGTTGACGACACTCGCAATTAGTGTGTTGTGGGTATTACTTGGCGCTTTTGGTTACATCGCTCGCGCGGCGGTGCCGACGTTTGCCCGTCGTATCAGCTCGACACAGCGGCTCGTTGCCTGGGCCACGCGTGCCGCAGCTGCCGCTACGGATGATGCGGTGTTCCATCTTCATGATCTAACAGGCGGGCTCCCCTTGATCCTGAGTAATCGCTCTGTTCATCGACGTGTTGTGTACGACAGTCACGAGATATTCATGGAAAGCAACGCCCTGGCACGATCCCCACGAATCCTTCGTTGGGCCGTGGCGAATCTTTTTGAACGGCGGGTTGTCGCCTTAGCTGACGCCTTCGTCACCGTAAATCCTGCAGTTCAGACCGAATTAGGCCGAAGATATCGACTACCCGAGGCGCAGCTCGTGCTCTACAACTGTGCGGACCCAGTCGCACCGGGCACCGCAACGTCATCTCCGCTCCGAACCGCTATCGGCGTCGACGATGATGCGGTCGTCGTGCTGTATCACGGTGGCCTTTCGCGCGTGCGGGGCATCCCGCAAGTCTTGGCGGCCTCCCGTGATCCGCGGCTCGCCTCAGTGCATTTCGTTTTCATGGGGTACGGACCGATGGCTGACGAGCTCGATGCCTTGGGTGCGACCAACTCACAAATCCACCGTCTTCCTGCCGTACCTCCAGACGAACTGATCCGCTGGATCTCTGGCGCTAGTGTCGGCGTGATGCTCAATCAGGCGGAGACACTCAACGAACTTTGCAGCACACCGAACAAGCTCTTTGAGTCAATCGCCGCCGAACTGCCAATCATCAGCTCGGATTTTCCAGAGCGCCGTAGGATTATTCTTGACAAAGAGCTTGGCCCACTTGGTGCCGTCTGTGATCCGAGCAACAGTTCAGCGATCGCGCAGGCGATTGCGGACATCACCATGGGAGACGTAGAGGTGGCTCTTGCGATTCGACGACGACTTCGCAAAGCGGCTGCAACTCGTTGGAATTGGCAGTCGCAGGCGAAGAAACTCATTCGGTTCTATCAGCAAGTGGCCCAGCTATGAGCGACCTGATGCAAGTTGGTAAGCAACCCCCCCTTAATTCAAAGCCACGTGCGCGTTGGAGGTGGCTGGGATGGTTGCGTCGGCAACGGAGCGGACCGATTTACCGCCTTCGCCGTGCGTACATGACCGCTCGCAGCGGGCCAATTAGACCTGGCGCCGTTGTCGCTGCGGTGCAGGAGTTGATAAGAAGGAGCGACGTGCCGTCCGCCACCGCGGTCATCGGCGGTTTCTCGTTGAACGCGACTGCGACGGAATCCCGTATGCATGCAGCTGAAGCCATCTTGCGCACCGTAGGTGGTCTGCGTGTGGCCTGGATCGGGGGCCCGTCAAACGTAGCTTTAACCCATGCGAACTCTGCGTCCGCAACGCTCTATCCCGAAACATGGGCCATCACTCTCAACGTGTTTCGCCCGAATGCGATCGTGCTAAATGCGACACGCGTCAGCCCAACAGGAGCCTGGGCGGGAAGACTTGCGTTCTCCTTGAGCCCAGAGAGGTTGGCCGAACGAGATCTGCGAGGGCTGTGCGCCGCAGCAGAAGCGAGAAGCATCCCAATGATTTTGATCCTGCCGCCGCACCATCATCCATCGTGGTCGGCCTGGCAAGCGAGTGCTGCGTTCTTTGATGCCGTGGTAGCCGATGACGCCGAAGTAGCACATGACCTAGCGAGCGAGCCCACGTTCTCAAGCCGAGCCCTTCCCTCTGCCGAGAGTGAAACAGGGGCTTCTCAAGTTGGGTTTCTCCTTCGTACCTATCTGAAAGCCGACTGAGAGACGATGAGACACATCCTCTTCTTCTCCCCGGCAAACATGAACCTCATGTCGGGGTCGGCGGTATGGACCCAGTCGACCGCCGAAGTCCTCAGCAGGTTGCCGGATGTTCAAGTGACGATGTTGCTGAAGTCACCGCCACATCGCTCCCTGTTGCTGGATCCGCTCCGCCGGATCAAAAACATTGACATTGTCGATCCCAGAGAATTTAGTTCGTACGTTCCCAACATGGGAATTTCTAATGAAGCGGCACTGGATTACATCGCCCAGCTTGACGATCGTCACCGTTTTGACGACATCGTCGTGCGGGGGTTTGCGGCAAGTCTCGCGGCGACTCGGCGGGGCCGATACGAGAACCGACTTTGGAGTACCTATGTTCTGGAACCTGAGCGAAACGTGCACGATCAGAGCTACCTAGCAGATCTGCGGGCCATCTCTAAGCGGAGCCGATTTCTACTCGTGCAATCGGAGCCGATGCGCGCCATCCTCGAAGTTCAGGTGCCGGAAGCACGTGGTAAGACCCTGCTGCTTCCTCCAGCGGTGCCAGATTCAAAAGCTACCCCCATGTTTAACCAAAAATCTACCCACAACGCACGACTCATCTATGCCGGAAAGTACCATCCGTTTTACTGCGTTCCCGAGTTGCTTGATCAATTCTCATTGCTTCGCATGGCCCATCCTAATCTCGAATTTCACCTGTTCGGCGACCAGGTTTCGATGGAGCCGGAGCTGCAAGATTGGGCTATCCGCCTCAAAACTGCAATTGAGTCTCCTGGAGTGGAGTGGCACGGGGCAATTGGACGCGAGGCACTTGTGGACGATCTTAGGCTTGGCGGGATCGGACTGAGCGTATGGGATCACCAGCACGGATCTGCAATGAACGACCTCGTTGTCTCCACAAAACTTCTTGACTACTGCAACGCGGGGTTGCCCGTTATCTTGACGCGCACACCGATTCAGGAGGAGATCCTTGGCTCCGATTATCCGCTCTTTGTTGAGCGACCCTCGGAGGTGGGCCAGGTCATTGCAATGTTGCTTAACAATCCAGAGATACAACGCGATGCTGCGAAACGATGTTGGGATGCGGGGCAGAAGTTTACGTATGACTCCATTGCCAAGCAGCTGGCGTCGTCAATGCTTGAGCATGGCGCTATCGCGTCAACACTTGCGGCGAGAGGGAAACTTGACGGCGCAGGTTGGCGGATTGGGATCCCATTGGAATCGCTCAACACGTCGGATGCCAGTCGCCTCATGGCACAATCAATAGAGATGCTCTTGCGAGAGCCGCGTGCCCACGTTACCGTTGGGATACGTGGGGAGCCGGGGGCCGAAGACCCGTCGCCTGGCAATGATTTGCATGGACGGTTTCGTGAGTACATCCCCGTTGGATTTGAAGATCGTTTTACCGTCCAGACGGTCACCGATCCCTGGAATTGGTGGCGACTGCACGGCGTACTCTACGCTCCTAGCGGTTTCTCCATTGACAGTGTTAACGTGAGCATCGGCCTCGCATCTGGCGCCAGGAGCGTTGAACACCTGTCAGACATTTTCTTAGAGGGCCAATAGCGGCTCCGCTGCAAGGAGTCGGTCTTCATGATCGCGAGGAAACATTTGCGTAAGAAACATTTGATCATCGGTTCACTAAACACGGTTGGCCAGGCGTCGAGTTGGGCTCGAGCCGTGCGCGCGCATGAGCAAATTGACGCCGAATCGTGGTGTTCGGATCGAGTTGCAAGGTCGCGATTGTACAACTATCCGGCGGAACGTTTGCTTGAGGAGTCATCAATTTCGAGCCGAATCGGTATTGCCAAAATCCATCTTGACGCAGCTCGACACGCAAGTCATGTGGTGCTGGAGAGCGGGCGGACGATTGCTGGCCTCGGCGGCGGGCGTTACACACTTCTCGCAGCAATCATGCTGCGGGTGGCGGGTTGCCATCCTGCGATTGTGTTTCACGGGAGCGAGCTTAGAAGTCCTCTGCGCAACATGAAGGCACGGGATGAGTCCCCATTTTTCGGGCTAGATAGCGATTTTGTCGCGCGGCTTGAGCGCCAGTCACGAAGCGTGAAAAAGCTTGTTTCGCGATGGCCATTTCGGCTCTTCGTTTCAACCATAGACTTGCTAGGCGAAGTGCCAACGGCAACATGGCTTCCAGTGGTTCCTGACGGTGATTGGTTTGCTGGAATGAAGCCGATAAGCGTGAACGTCACCAAACCCAAGGTTTTGCACCTTCCCTCGAGCCGTGAACTTTCTAACTCCACCCAGATCGAGTTGATTGGGAATTTGCTGGACGCGCAAGGGCTCATTGAATTCCGGACTGTCACGGGTCTGAATCCTAGTGACGTGCGCCGCGAGGTCGAATGGGCAGACATCGTCATCGATAAGATTGGAATCGGTGTCTATGGTGTCATGGCGGTGCAGGTGATGGCCTCCGGCAGGCTCTTAATCGGTGATGTCGACGCGCTTACCCGAGAGCGTGTGCCTGACCTACCGCTCATCCAGAGCTCCATTCGCACCCTTGATCAGGTGATTCGCGACCTCGTGGCCGACCGCTCGACCTGGGCCGCTCGCGCCGCCGCGGGGGAGGTCTTCGCCCGCAAATATCACGATGGGCGCTACTCAGCAGGGGTGCTAGCCAAGTGGATGGGGGTGCCGGTCAAGCAGCCGTAGAGGCTGGAGCCGATGGTGAGGATTGAACTCACGACCTGCTGTTTACGAAACAGCTGCTCTACCACTGAGCTACATCGGCGCCGGAGGGGGATTGTAGCGGAGCGGCATGCCCCCCGCGAGGCCTAGGCGGCTGAGGGTGGGGCGACGACTGGGTAGGTGTCGAGGTCCCAAAGCGCTGCCAGTGGAAGTTCGCGAACCGTTTGTTCCGCAGACGCGATGTCGCTCGCAATGACCTCAATGAACACCTTGCGCCTCGGCGGAGGTGCGATGTGGATGGCGCCAATACGGCCAGCCGCTTGGAGTGCGCTCGCTGCGGCTTGCTCCGCGGGGACAAGCGCTCGAATCGCTTCTTCGGAGGTGTCGGGCTTAAAACTACAAACGACGATAAATGTCGACACGGGAACTCCTAACGGGTGATGGGCGTCCATCTGGGCCCTCGGCGGAACCCTATCACCCATTCAAACTGCGGAAGTGCATCTGAACTGCATTAGCGCAGGCGGAAGACTGTGGTGGAGCGAGCCATATCTGTGAGACTCGTTACGGAGTGATCTGCAGGCTCCGCTTAACGCCGTCTAAGACCTGCTGGATGACCGCAGCGCGCTGTTTCGCTGGAACTCCTGCCATCGGTGCGGTGATCAAGTTGGATACGCCGTGGACGGCGCACCACGCCACCATTTCGGCGCCCGGGCGACGCGATGCCGGCATAGCACCGCTACGGACCAGATCATCGAGCGCTTCTGTGAGCACCTCCCATGCTGATGGGTTATCAGGCCGTGGCGGCTCGCAGATCTCAAACGCCGCCGCATAGAGGAGCGGTTCGGTAAGGGCAAATTCCACGTAGGCGAGGCCGATCTGGCGGAAGCGCTCCGCGGCGCCTCGCTTGCTCAGCGTGCGCGGTCGAGGAAGAGAGATTGCGCGTGCGAGCTGCTCCCGCGCGGCTTGAGAGATCGCCGCGCGAAGGCTCGCCTTATCGGCAAAGTGCCGATAGATGGCCGCCGGCGTGACCCCCACGCTCCCCGCGAGCTCTCGACCACTTATCGCGCTGAGACCGCGCTGTCGCACGCGGCGTAGTCCCGCCTCGACCACCGCATTTGCCAAGTCTCCGTGGTGATAGGTCGCGACCGCCACCCTTTACCTCCCTAAATACGGGCCTCGGTTTGACACCCGTGCAATGTAATCACTATATACATCATAGTCTCAAAACAGGTAGTTGAGGAGAGCCCGATGGACACAAATCGTCGAACAATTCTCGCTGCTCTCCTCGGCGCAGCCACCGTAGTGTTTTCGGCGTGCGGAAGCGCATCATCCAGTTCTGAAGGAAGCCAAACCGTCGACATTACGAATGTGATCTTGACCAACCTGAGCGGCGACTGTGCCGACTACTCCGCGACCTACCAGGCACGTGTGAACGACGTGCAACTTGCGACGCCGTTCCTTGCGGAGGTCCAGGTCTCCAATGATGAAGACTTCTGCGAAATGACCTCAAATGACATTCCCAACTATGACTTCAATGACGGCACCGGTCACTTTGCAGAACCAGTCGCGGAGCAGCACCTTTCACTCACGATCCCACGTAATCCGACAAAGGCCACAACGACAACCCCACTCACTCTAATGATGTACAACGCAATACTTCTAAACGGTGTCGTGCTAGATCAGCTCTCAAATGGCTGCTACAAACCGACCGACGGTCACGCAGATAAGAACGGCAATATCAGCAATGGATGCGGCCCGTCCGTGGAGTGGCGCTTGAACCCGCTCGGCACAGTTCGCTTTGGCACCGATTCACACAATGGGCACACACAACCTGGCGGGTTTTACCACTACCACGGCAACCCCCTAGCGCTATTCGACCCAGCCGAAACAGCACAAGGCTCACCAGTTATTGGTTTTGCTGCCGATTGCTTTCCTATCTATGGGCCGCACTACATTGACCCGGCATCGGGCCTGATGCTGGAGGCAACGTCGGGATACACCCTTAAAGTCGGTCATCGACCCGCTCAAAGCAGTACCAGCCCAGGTGGCGTATACGACGGAACCTACATTGAAGATTACGAATTCACCGGTGCGGGCACCTTAGATGCGTGCAACGGCATGACCGTTCATGGCCAATACGGTTACTACGTCACCGATTCATTCCCGTACGTAATGGGGTGCTTCTCAGGCACGCCACACGCGAGCTTCCGCAAATAAACGTATCGAACGTGCGCCGTCGCTGACGGGGCATGAAAATGTTAGTGAGAGGAGCTCCAAGATGAATCGATCAGTAGGCCGAATCGCGGTAGTTGCGGCAATCCTGTTAGTCGCTGGCTTCACGGCGAGCCAAACGTTCCTTGCTGGGAGCAGCACTCCACAGCCTCTCGGGGCTCAAGGTCTAGTGGCAAGTAACTTCAAAGACGGCGCCCTGTCGCAGCCGATCGCCGAAGAGGCGTGCACTCTCACCGATGGCACCGAAACAACCTGTTACCGGGTGATCGTGACGGGAACACCGGTCGACACCGTGGTCGGACCTTTCTGCCCCGAAACCACCAGCACATCGTCAGCTGACGCTGGGATCTGGCTTGACGGCAGCAATATTTACGACGCCGATGGTCAGTTCATTCTTGACCTCAGCACCATCTATGGCGATGCACAGTGGCGTCTCTATGACGAGTCGGGGAAGGTCAACGTGACCGATAGCAAAGAGTCGTTCCAGGGAGCGGCTCGGCCCGATGTGCTCGACGCCTACAAGTATCACTGCGTTGAGGGTCGATTTGAGTGGACAAATTCCGGCGCGGCGGTGCCGATCTCAATCCTTGTGCCAGTGACGCCGGTAAAAGCGTCATCGCCGGTTAGCACCCAGGGTGCCGATCTCGGCGTCACGATCAACGGCCTCGTGATCGCCCCTTCAGCACCAGTGGAGGCAATCTTGAAGGCGTACACGATTGCGGCTTTTGATGATTGCGGCGGGCATTTCAACCCGATTGAGGGCTATCACCTGCATGCATTTACCGATTGCAAGGGGAGCGCGTATGACGCGTCCGTTGATGATCCAAACGCCGAGACGCGGCTCATTGGGTATGCGCTGGATGGCGTGGCGGTATTTGCGCCGCTTGCTCACGACACCACGATTCAACTTGATGAGTGCAATGGTCGCACCACCGAGAAGGACGGCTATCACTACTACGCGCAGGCGCCGGAGCTCAATCAGGTGGTGAAGTGCTACATGGGTCTCCTCGCCGTCGACACGACGAGCCAGCAGCAGGGGCCCCCAGGTGGTGGCCCTGGCCCAGGTCAGGGGCCGCCGGGCTTCCTCATCGCGGCCGCGGTTGGTGCGGTATCCGTCGTAGTGATTGCAGGAATCGGCGGTGTGTTATTTATTCGACGAAGGAGGGCTTATCGTGGCTAAACATCTACCAGTCCGAACCATGGCCGACGTCAAGGAGCCGCTCGTGCTCTTCCTGATCGGCATGCGCATCAACACCTTCTGGCGCGTGTGGGAGTGGCTCCCATCGTTCTTGGCGATGGGGCCAATGATCGTGGAGCTCTACAAGAACCCGGAGCTCGGCTTCTTGAGTGCCCGCACCGAAATGGCCGGGCGAACGATCACGGTGATCCAGTACTGGAAGTCGTTCGAGGCGCTCGAGGCGTACGCCGCCAACGCGGAGCGCAAGCACCGACCGGCGTGGACCGCCTTCTATAAACGTGCAACCAGCGGCACCGGCGCCGTGGGTATCTATCACGAGACCTATGTGATTCGCCCAGGCGAGGTGGAATCGTTCTACGCCGATATGCCAGCAAACTTCGGTCTTGGCGGTGCCGTAGGCAGCGTTCCTGTTGGCCCACGCACGGAGTCGGCCAGAGAGCGCAAGGGGTAGAGCGACCACTCCCTCTAGGTGTTGTATTCCTACAACACCCGTTCTATTGTACTAATACAACAGCCCGCCGGGCTGGGTAGTGCAGGAGTGCATCATGCTTGAGCAGTGGGTTCCGTTCGCAGCAGTTTCGTTCATTGTGTTGTTGAGCTTCATCACCAATGTGGCGTTTGGATCAAAGGTCGCCGATTGGACAAATAGCGCGCCGATCGAGGTCAACACCCCCTGGAGGCGACCACGCCTCCTTGCCGGCAAGAGTCTCGTGGCGCTCTGGTTCACTACCGCACTCCTGTACATCGTGACGCTGCCTGGGGCAGTCGTCGTGGACGGGGTCGTACTTCAGATCTCGTCGCTTCCGGCACTCCTCCTCTTTTTGGGGCTAACCGTTGCGGTGATCACGTACAAGCGTTCACTTGCGCAACAGTCAAATGGCGCGCTCGATGAGCGCGAGCGGGGCGTTCGCGACACGCTCTACCTGACCTCCTATCGGATCGCGGTCAGCATCCTTGCTGGCATCTTTCTTGCAGGGTTCATGGCGAAATTCATCGCCGAACTCGAAGTAAACCTTGATCAGATCCCAACCGACACTGCTCTTGGAATCGCGGTAACGGCCGCCATGTTCCTCTGGGTGCTGCCGAGCCTGGTGCACGCATGGACCGATCCAATTCCAGACGAGGTCAGTGAAGAGGCCCGCGATGGCTGGAAAACGGCAAAGCGAGAGATCAAGAGAGAGATCGCAAAGATCCGTAAGGATCTGCCTAAGAGCGAGAAGGCCGCACTGGCCGAGCTGCGCAAGGCAGATCGCAAGCTAGGCCGAACCCGCACCAAAAAGAAGACGGGGAAGCGTTCATGACCGGCAGAAAGTCGAGTGAGGATGCACCGATCCCTAACCGCATTGCCGAGCTGCGCGAGAAGGCCAAGTTGAGCCGTGTGGAGCTCGCCGAGCGCGTTGGGGTCAACTCTCAAACGATCGGATACCTGGAGCGCGGCGAGTACAACCCCTCGCTTGCTCTGGCATTCCGGTTCTCTGAGCTCTTCGGACTACCAGTCGAGAAGATCTTTGTGCGCAAGGAGAAGCGACGAGGAGGCTCAGCGATTAAGCGCTGAATTGCACCTCGGCGGTAGGCACAACCTTCGCGGTTCGGCCAGGCGCCGACTGAAAGCCCCAGTACATGTTGGTGTGCTTGATGATCACGTCGGGAGGCGGCGCGCCCCACTCGCTCATGTCTTCGGTGGTGTGGGCATCGCTGACGAGCGTTACGTCGTAGCCTCGGGTAAATGCGCCATGAATCGTCGAGCGAATGCAAGCATCGGTCTGTGCGCCAACCACCACGAGGTGGCCAACCTTCGCAGCAGCAAGAGCCGCCTCTAGATCAGTCGCCTCAAATGAATCGCCGTAGAGCTTGTGCACCAGTGGCTCACTCTCAAGCCGCACGAGCTCAGGCACGTACTGCCACCCAGGGCTGTTGATCGCGAGTTGATCGTCTGAGTGCTGCACCCAAACGACCGGCGTTCCGGCGACGCGGGCGGCGGTGAGGAGCGACTGGATGTTGGCGATCACGGCCTCACGCTGATACGCGGCGCCAACCACGCCGACTTGCACGTCAATGACCAGCAGCGCAGTTGCGGTTCGGTTGTGAATGGTTGACATGGGGCCTAAAAGGCGTCGTTATACGTCCAGACGTCGAGCGCATCTAGATCGAGCGAGGCGTTGCCGTTCGCGGCGAGTGCGCCAGCGATCTGAGCGCGATGCTCGGTGGCGTGGTGCACGGCCTGGTTGACGAGCACCCAGCGGGGTACGGAGATCTCTTCGCCGCCGAACGAGATCCACGTGATGATCTCGTCGCCGGGGAGCTGTGCGCCTGTGAGGAGTTTTGCGTCGGCAACCTTGGCGGCGGCCGCGAGGACTGCGAGATCGGCGATGGTGGTGGGGAGCTCACGCTTCTCGGCGCGCGGCTCACCGTGCAGACGCTGGGCGTAGTTTTCGGCGGCGGTCACGAGGTGGTGGGCGATGGCGCCAACGCTCCATTCGGAGCCCGGTGAGGTGTAGGCAAGCGCATCGGCGGGGAGTGCCGCAAGCACCGTGAACATCTGCGTGTTCGCCCAGGCCATGTGCTCCAGGGTGCGGTTCAAGGTGATGTTTTCCATGGCGGGAGGATAGCCGAGCGCGATCGGATTGGGCTAGCGAGCGAGTGATCGCCGCAGGGCGAGAACGACGGCAGAGAGGGCAACCGCAGCGAGCGATGCGATCAAGACGCCGATCTTCGCAGCGCCGAGTGACTCTTCGTTGGCAAAGGCCAGTTCGCTGATGAGGAGCGAGACGGTGAAGCCGATGCCACCGAGTGCCCCAACAAGGGCAATGTCGATCCAGCGCATGCCCGCCGAGAGCTTCGCCCCCAGCGCGGTCGCGAGCCGGGCGGCGAGGAGGATGCCGATCGGCTTGCCAACGACGAGACCAACAAGTACCCCCAACAGAATTGGCGAACCGGTCACCGCCCCGAGATCGATGGAGCGAAGGTCAACCGCAGCGGCAAAGAGGGCGAAGAGTGGCACGGCGATCGCTGCACTGATCGGATGAAAGCGCTCCGTCGCACGGTCGACGGGCGCATCTTGCTCGCCAGGATCTCGCCTGACGCGCATCAGTAAGCCGAGGGCAACACCCGCGATCGTTGGATGAACGCCAGCGCTGTGCACGGCATACCAGGTGCCAAGGGCGAGGGGTACGTAGATGAGTGGAGAGGTGATGCGTTGCCGCTGCGCGATCGCAAAGAGTGCCAACAGCACCGCTGCAGCGGCAAGCCACTCCACGTGCAGGCTCGCAGAGTAGAAGAGTGCGATCACAAGGATGGCGCCAAGATCGTCGACCACCGCCAGCGTCAGCAAGAAGGTGCGAACCCCAGTGGGGAGTCCGCGGCCGAGCACCGCGAGCACTGCGAGGGCGAAGGCGATGTCGGTTGCCATCGGAATACCCCAGCCGCTCGGCGCATCAGCGGGACCACCTTGATTGATTGCGACATACAGGAGCGCCGGAACGATCATCCCGCCGAGTGCCGCCGCCACCGGCAGCGCCGCCTGGCGCGGCTTTGAGAGCGTGCCCACTACCAGCTCGTGCTTCAGCTCGCAGCCAATCACGAAGAAGAAGATGGCGAGCAGGCCATCGGCGGCCCACTCCTGCACGGTGAGGTTCAGGTGGAGCGCGTCGCTACCGATGTGCGTCGTAGCAACCGTGCGCAGCACCTCTGAGAGTGGGCTGTTGGCCAGAAGGATGCCGATGAGCGCCGCACCAATCAGCAGCGCGCCGCCCACGGTCTCGCTGCGAAGGAAGAGCTGCATGCGCCATCGGGTGTTCATTCGTGCATCGTATCGCCTGCGGGGGGGGTTGGCGGAGGTCGGCCGTATTCAGTAAAATTCTCCAATGCTTGCGCAATGGGACTGGACGGGGATCGTCGGGGGGCTGATTAGCTTCCTTGTCGTGCTGTTCGTGCAGCAGTCGCAGCGCATCTATCAATCCCGCGGAACGACGGTGAGCACTATCGCATTTGCCGCTCTCGTCGCCTACGTTTGGGCACCGTTTGGATTCCCCAACTCTGATTGGTCGCGTGCGCCGCTCGGCAGCGATGTCATCCGGTTGATTCCATTCGTGAACTTTGATCCTGCTCTTCTGCAAACCCAGTGGTTGTTGGTGCAGGTCAGCATGGGCGCATCAACGTTCTTTTTGGCAACCCTTGCGCTCTACGGAGACGCCAGGCGGGCGGCCTTTGCCGTGATCGGCATCATGGCGGTGGGCCTTGAGATCAGCCAGGCGTTCTCGAACTACTTCTCGAGCCCAGTGCCGCCCTATCGGATTGACGTGCACGACGTCATGGCGCGAGCGGCCGGGGCACTTGCGATCTACCTCGCACTGAAGGTTGTTGCCGCGCTTTGGCGCCTCTGGATCAACCCCACCCTTCGCAAGGGCAGCCTCCTTGGCTTCATCGATGGGGTCACGCGCCGAATCTAGCGGTTGCGAGACGTTGCAGTAACGACCTTCGCGCGTAGGCGATACGATACCCACATGAGTGCAGCTGAACTGATTGCCCAAGCCGCTGGCGAGCCGAGCATCTGTCGATGCCCGTCGCTCTCCTTCGGGCCGTCCTGCGCGCGCTGAGGCGATCGCAACCAGGGACCAAACGGCAGAGGGGGCGGCGGATGTAATCCACCCCACCACCCCACGACAAAGCCGGAGGTACCCGACATGACCGTTCAGAACCCAGAAATCTTCTCTGACAACGCCATCACGATTGGCGGCACGCCACTCGTGCGTCTCAACCGCGTCACCGACGGCGCCGCCGCAACGGTGCTCGCCAAGGTTGAGGGGCGCAACCCTGCCTACTCCGTGAAGTGCCGACTCGGCACCGCCATGGTGCTCGATGCCGAGAAGCGCGGCGTACTGAAGCCAGGCATTGAGATCGTGGAGCCAACGAGCGGCAACACGGGCATCGCCTTGGCGATGGTTGGTGCGGCGCGCGGCTATAAGGTGACACTCACCATGCCCGACACCGTCAGCATTGAGCGACGCAAGCTGATCGTTGCCTACGGCGCAACGCTCATCCTTACGGAAGGCGCCAAGGGAATGCCAGGTGCGATCGCGAAGGCGGAAGAGATTGCCGCATCAGACCCTGCCCGTTACGTGCTGCTGCAGCAGTTCAAGAACCCAGCCGGCCCAGCGATCCATGAGGCGACCACTGGACCAGAGATCTGGGCAGACACCGGTGGGAAGGTCGACATCTTCGTTGCAGGGAGTGGCACCGGTGGCACCATCACTGGCGTCGCTCGCTACTTTAAGAAGGGTCTCGGTAAGGCCGTGCACATCGTTGCCGTTGAGCCCGCCACCAGCCCAGTCATCGCGCAGCACATTGCTGGCCAGCCAAATCAGCCAGCACCGCACAAGATTCAAGGGATCGGACCAGGATTCGTTCCTGACATCCTTGATATCTCGTTGATCGATCAGGTTGAGTCCGTGACGAACGAGGAGGCGATCGCTATGGCGCGTCGCATCGCTCGCGAAGAGGGGATCCTTGTTGGCATCTCGTGCGGTGCTGCGGCACACGTTGCGCTGAAGTTGGCGCACCTGCCAGAGAACGCCGGGAAGACGATCGTGGTGGTGCTGCCAGATTCGGGCGAGCGCTACCTGAGCACCGCGCTATACGAGGGGCTCTTCGATACGAACGGCATCACGCTGTGACCGTTGACGCCACGGAACTGAGTCGTGCGCTCACCGCCGCCGACGCTGCCCTCGCGGGTGGCGCGGTGGCGGCAAGCGACCGCCCATCGCGTGGTGAGATTGCTCGCGTGTTGGCCGAACTTCGTGCGGCACTTTTTCCGCGTGAACTCGGCGTAGCGGCTGATGGTGATGCGGCGGTTGCGGCGCACCTTGTGGTGGCGCTTGCAGGGTTGCGCGAGCAGATTCGACGCTGCACGGTTCTGCTTACCGCAGAGCGACCTGGCGAGGGGCTCGCCCTTGATCAGGTAGATCGTGTGACGAGCGCATTTGCCGCAGAGCTACCAGCAATTCGTACGCTGATTGAGGGCGATATTGCCGCGGCGTTTGCGGGTGACCCGGCGGCTCGCAGCCGTTCAGAGATCCTGCACGGATACCCTGGCGTACGCGCGATGATCGATCACCGCATGGCGCACCTTCTCTATACGTTAGAGGTGCCCCTGCTGCCGCGCATCGCGTCGGAGGCGGCGCACTCCGCCACGGGGATCGACATTCACCCAGGTGCAACGATCGGCGAGCGCTTCTTCATTGACCACGGCACCGGTGTGGTGATCGGTGAGACGGCGATCATCGGCAGCGGCGTGCGCCTCTACCAAGGCGTCACGCTTGGATCTAAGAGCTTCCCGAAGGGTGACGACGGCAACCTTGTGAAGGGCCAGCCGCGCCACCCGATCATTGAAGACGATGTGGTGATCTACTCCGGCGCTACGGTGCTTGGTCGCATCACGGTTGGGCGTGGCTCAACGATCGGCGGCAACGTATGGCTGACCAAGAGCGTTCCTGCCGGGAGCCAACTTTCGCAGGCGCGCGTGCGCACCGATGAGCTCGCTGCCGAGGGTTCGGGGATCTAGCGCTTGGCGGGATAGAATCCCGCCATGTCCAACCGCTTACTGACGCGTAATGCCCTCGCCCTCTTCGCCATGCCCGCATGAGCGGCGGCATGGGTCCAGGGCGCGGCGGCCACATGTTCGGTGGTGACGCGAGCGGCCCAACGAAGCCAGCTGGGGCGGCACTGCCACTACTACGACGAGCGGCGAAGTTCTTCGGGCCATATCGAGGGCGGCTCAGCGTTATTGGGGTCGCCATCCTCGCATCAAGCATCCTGGGGCTTGCTAACCCGTATCTCTTAAAACTCCTCATCGACGAGGCTATTCCGCAGCGTGATCTTGGCCTGCTGGCGCTCTACGCCGGGCTGATGGTGGTGGTGCCGATCATCAACGGCGGCATTGGGCTCGCGCAGGCGTGGCTCACCGCCTCTGTTGGGCAGTTCGTGATGCGCGACCTGCGGAACGCGCTCTTCACCCATGTGCAGTCGATGCCGATCCGCTTCTTCTCGGAGACGCGCACTGGCGAGATTCAGAGTCGCCTCACCAACGACGTATCGGGGGTGCAGTCGGTCGTTAGCGACGCGGCCGCAAACCTCGCCTCAAGCATCGCCATCGTTGCCTCAACTCTCGTCGCTATGACGATCATCGACTGGCGCCTCACGGCGGTAAGCATCGCTGTCGCCCCGCTCTTCCTCTTCTTAACGTCGAAGGCCTCCGCTGCACGCCGTAAGGCGAGCGGTGAGGTGCAGACGGCGCTCGCCGATCTCACCTCTATCGCTGAAGAGCATCTCTCGGTGGGCGGCGCACTCTTGGCAAAATCATTCGGCCGTTCAGAGGCTGGCGCCGAGCGCTTCACAAAGCGCTCTGGCGAGCTCGCCACGCTACAGCTGCGGCAGGCGCTCACCGGCCGCTGGGTCGGCGTGGTAGTGCAGGTGGTCTTCAGCGGCATTCCGGCGCTCGTCTACTTCGCCGCCGGCTCACTCTCTGTTGCTGGCGCACCCGACGCGCCGACGATCGGTGACATCGTCGCCTTCACTACGCTGCAGAGCCGCCTCTTCTTCCCACTCGCCTCACTGCTCGGCCTACAGGTCGAGATCGGTGGAAGCCTGGCGCTCTTCGAGCGCATCTTTGCCTACCTCGACCTAGTCCCCGAGATTGTCGACGCGCCGAACGCCATTACGCTGACGCGAGCTGGCGTTCGCGGACAGGTCTCCTTGCGCGATGTGAGCTTCCGCTACCCGCAGCCGCCAGAAGGGCAGAGCCGACAGAAGCGTGACGCATTCGGTTTGACCAGCATCTCGTTCACCGCCGAGCCGGGGAGCCTTACCGCTCTTGTTGGCCCATCGGGCTCAGGGAAGAGCACGATTCTTAGTTTGATCCCGCGCTTCTGGGATGCGAGCGCAGGCGCAGTGCAGCTTGATGGTGTGGATGTGCGCGGAATCAAGTTGCGATCGCTCGGCGAGATGATCGGCGTTGTGACGCAAGAGACGCACCTGCTGCACGCCAGCATTCGCGACAACCTGCTCTATGCGCGACCAGAGGCGACCGATGCGCAGATCCTCGCAGCCCTTGCGGGGGCTTCGCTGGCAGAGCGCATCAAGGAGTTGCCGCAGGGGCTCGATACGGTCGTAGGAGAGCGCGGCTACAAACTCTCTGGTGGAGAGCGTCAGCGCCTTGCAATCGCCCGCGTGCTCTTGAAAGATCCACCGATCCTCTTGCTTGACGAGGCAACCTCGGCACTCGACTCGGTGTCGGAGCGCCATGTGCAGCAGGCACTCGAGCGCGCTATGGCAGGTCGCACCACCATCGCCGTGGCACACCGGCTGAGCACCGTTGCTTCCGCAGATCAGATCATCGTGTTGGATCACGGCGCAATTGTGGAGCGCGGTCGACACGAGGAGCTGCGCGCGAAGGGTGGCCTCTACGCCGAACTTGCTGCGGTGCAGTTCGGGCTGCACGCGTAGTCACTCAGTTCAGCGAGGCGCAATCACCAGACGCTGAAAACTCGCCGGAACCTGTACGCCATCAACGCTCCTAAACTGCGCGTCGCACTCCGTCGTGCTCCAGCCGCTCGGCGCAACAGTGAGCAGTTCGTTCAGTACGGCGTGCGCCTCAATACGCGCGAGGGGTGCGCCGACACAGGCATGCGGGCCGATCCCGAATGCAATGTGGGGCGATGTCGCAGGGCGATCGAGGCGCAGCTCAGCGGGGCAGGTGAAGGTGGTTGCATCGTGATTGGCGGAGGCGAAGTCGAGCCCAACATGCGGTGACTGCTCCGGATCACCACCGTTTACTCCACGATCAATGCGTTCCATGAGCCCGAGCGGCGTCGTGAGGCGCAGCGTTTCCTCAATGAAGGCTGTTCTCGTAGTGAGGGCCCCGCGCAGTGCCGCGACGTGCGCTGGGTGCGCGGCAACCATCCAGGCGATTCCAGAGATCAGGTTCATCACCGTGTCGCGACCCCCCGCCAGTAGGAGACTGCCGACGCCGATCTGCTGCTCGCGGGTGAGCACCGCTCCGGCGATCGGGGTGCTAGCAAGAAGGTTGAAGAGATGCCCACCACTTCCCGTCGCCCCTTCATCTACCGCGCGCTCGAGAAAGGCGAGGAGCGCAGCCCCATCACGTCGGCCGTCGTGATCACCCCAAACTGATGGTCCCCAAGATGCCCACTCGTCAATATCACCTGGACGATCAAGGAGGCGAGCGATCGTGCGCACGACGAGGGGGAGCCCAACGCCACGCACCATCTCGAGCTCGCCACGTCTCAACGGCGCGACGAGCTCGCGCGCGTCAGCCTCAATACCCAGTTGAAATGGGGCAAGCGATCTCTTTGAGAAGAACGGCACAAGAAACGCTCGTAGCGCCGAGTGCAGCGGCGGGTCCGCCTCGAGCGGGAGCTGTCGATACGCTCGCACATCTTCATCGCCCTGATGGAGCGACGAGTACCGCTCAAAGTCTCTCCCCGCCGCCCGTACCGACTCGTAGCCGGTGACGCGTGGCAGCCGCTCAACTCGTGAGGGGCCGCTCACAACTAGCGGAGTGCAACCAGAAGTGCGCCAGCGAGACCGAGATTAACGATGTCATTCCCCGCCTCAATGAGCAGCACGCCAAATCCATGCCCGGCAAAGATTCGGTGGCTTAAGCTGCTGCCGCCCACAATGCCAACGCCGATCAAGAGTCCAACGAGTGCGCCATCAAGAGGCGCGGTGATGTCGAGTGCGCTGAGGATGAGGGCAAGAACAGTCACCTGCAGGATCTGGCCCACCAGCACCGAGCCAAATGCGATTCCCATATTCATGCCGCCGCCAGGCACATCCTTGGGCCCCTTTCCCATGAGGCGCCACCAGGTGGAATAGAAGGTGGCTGGACCGAACCAGAGGAAGCCACTCACGAAACTGACGGCGGTTCCCGCGATGATTCCAAGTAGGTTGACTTCAGGCATTTCACGCTCCAGCTTGTGCGAGCCACACCGCTCACTCACAGCATTCTACCGCGCCGCTGCAGGGTTGCGGGCTAGACTTCACCAATGATGTTTCATGCTACACAGCACGACGCCATCCAATTCGTTGAGTGGTTTCGCTGATGCAAGCGATAAAGCGAAGCGCACTACTGGGGCTGCTGGTCTCCCTAGTGCTGGTCGGTTGCTCAGTCGCGGTGGGTCCAGGGGCCTCACCAAGCCCGCTGCCATCGGCGCGCAGCGGACCGTTCAAAGTGGTCGGATATGTCACGCCCGCCGCAAACATAGATGCAATTGACTTTTCGCTTCTCACGCATGTCAACTATGCCTTCCTCATTCCACGGGCGAATGGCACAACACGCCCATTCGGCGCGCCGAACCACTTGCGCGCAGTCGTTGCACAAGCGAAGAGACACGGTGTCAGGGTGCTCATCGCCGTTGGGGGATGGGGCTGGGATAAAGAGTTTGAGGCGCTCGCCGCCGATCCGGCAAGACGCGCAAGGCTCGCGAAGCGCGTGGCAGATTTCTGCGCCACCTACCAACTCGATGGGGTTGACATAGACTGGGAGTATCCGAACGAAGGAGCGTCAGCCGCACACTTTGCTGCACTTGCCATTGCGCTTCGGTCAGCCCTCCCATCGGGGGCACTCGTTACGGCAGCAGTCCTTGCGGATGCTATGGATGCGGTAGGCATCTCCACCGATGCGGTTGGGCATCTGGACTTCATCAACCTTATGGCCTATGACGGGCCGAAAGAGGATCACTCCTCGTTTGCGATGGCCGAACAGTCGATTGCCAGCTGGCGTACGCGCGGGATCGATCCAGGGAAGCTTGTGCTTGGCGTTCCGTTTTACGGACGTCCAGGAAACGCCACATATCGCACGCTGCTTGCGAACGATCCAGCAACGGCCAGCGGGGATCGAATCTTCTTCAACGGAGTTGAACAGAACTACAACGGACCAGCAACGATCCGGCGCAAGGTAGAACTCGCGAAGTCATACGCGGGCGGTGTCATGGTTTGGGAGCTTTCACAAGACGCACGTGGAGCCGACTCCCTCTTAGGTGTGATCGGCGCAGCCATCGCAGCCCCATAGGGGTATCCTCCCTCCATGCAACCGCTGCGCATTGAGAGCCTCTCCAACCCGATCGTGAAGGGGCTGCGTGCCCTGCGCACACCGAAGGGGCGCGACGAGCAGCGCCTCTTCTTAGCCGAGGGCGAGCGCACCATCGCCACCGCTACCGCCTCAGGCTGGATCCCCGAGATGTTGCTAACGGCTGGACCGCTGCGCGCCCCGATCGATGGCGGCGTCAGCCGCGCGCGGGAATCTCTCTCGGTCACGACTGAGGTGCTGGCAAAGATCACTGGGCGCGACAACCCCCAGGAGCAGCTCGCCGTCTATGCCGACCCTGCCCCTGAAGCCCAGTCAGTGACGACCATCGACCCAACTCGCGCCGCACGCTGGTTGATGCTCGAGGCGCCGCGAGACCCTGGCAATCTTGGGAGCGCTATTCGTAGCGCTGATGCCTGCGCAGCTGGCGGTGTGATCCTTGTAGGAAACACGTGTGACCCGTACTCCATTGAAACGGTTCGCGCCACGATGGGCTCAATCTTTTCGGTGCCGATCTATCGAGCAACCCACGAAGAGGCGGTCGCGCTGCTCAAGCGCTGGCCAGGCAGCACGATTGCGACCGCACTTGATGGGGCGTCAGACTACAGCGAGCTCTCGTACGCAGCGCCAACAGCGATCGTGATCGGCACTGAAGCGGATGGCCTGAGCGCCAGCCTGCGCAGTGCCTGCACAGCTGCCGCGCTCATTCCGATGCTTGGAACTGCTGAGAGCCTCAACCTCGCGGTGGCGTCTGCGATCATGCTCTACGCGGCAGAGCGGGCGCAGCGCTAGCGCGGTAGCAGCTTCGCGATCTCTACTCCAAGTGGGGTAGCCAAACTTCGCGAGAACGTCTCCGTCATGTGGTCTTCATCGCGATAGATCAGCACGCGTCCAGCAAGTGGCGAGCAGGGCCATACGCCGCAGATCTGGCTCGTTAGATCAATCAGTGTCGCCCCTGAAATGTCGGCCGCTACGCGCTCTGCGATGCCGATCTCACGATTGTCAGAATCGTCCTGTGTAAAGAGGCAGGCGCGAATGTCGCTCGGGTGTTTTGAGAGGCAGGCAGGAACGTCGCGACCAGGGTCTGGCGTGTCGACGAGGATTGCTGTTGCCCCAGGGAGACGGGCGACCATTTCGCCAAACGCAGCCCCAGCCAACTCTGACGTGATCCCTTCGGTGATTGGGCGGAAGGTACGGCGGTTCACGATGATCGTCAGCGCCGGCTTGATCTCGTTGATACGTGTCACCGTCGCCTCGTTGAACGCGGTGCACTCGCGGTATTCGCGCTTTAGGGCCAAGTTGCGCTGCGCGAGGGTGGTAAACGAGCATGACACCTTGACAAACGTCAGCAGGCGCCAACCGCGCTCCAAGGCGATCGCTTCGATGGCGGGGAACCAGTGCGACGCATGTGAGTCACCAAGCAGGGCGATGGTGATCGTAGAGCCTTTGACGCCATAGCTGCACTCTTGCGGGGTCGTCACGCGCTCAAATGCGAGGCAGCCGTCGCCACGCAGTCGCTCTTCATCATCACGCGCTGAGGCCAGCGACGGGGTGAGGTTTGCTGGAAGCGTGATTGGACCGTCACTCGCAATCGGCGAACTCGGTGGGGTTGGTGAAGCGGGTGTCGCATCGTGCGTTGCCGCGAGTCCAGTGGCAAGGCCCTGCGTAAAGAGCGTCACGGTAAGGATCCCTGCAACGCCAATCCGAATCGCGCTCCATGAGGTGGCGCGACGTGAGCGATCTCCGTAACGGAACGGCTGTTCAACAAATCGCCAGCTCAGCCATGAGACGCCGATCGCTGCAGCGACCGCCACAACGGTCTCGACCCCTGAGAGGGCACGCTCTAGAGAGATGATGGGGAGCACGAGGAGTGGCCAGTGCCAGAGATAGAGCGAGTAACTAATCTTGCCAAGGAGGCGCAACGGCGCCGCGGCGAGGATGCGTATCGGTCCACTTGGCGCAGCGCCGCCGTAGAGGAGCGCCACGGCACCCGCGGTGGGGAGAACGGCGGCGAGCCCCGGATAGGGCATCTCAGAGGTGAGCGCTACGCCCGCCAGAGCCACAGCGCCGAGCCCCACCCATGCAAGCGCACCAGCGCGACGCGAGGTGCCAACTGCACCGAAGAGGGCGAGTAGACCACCAGCCCCAAGCTGCCAGACCCGCGTCGGTAGTAGGTAGAAGGCGCGCGCGGGTGAAGCGTCGGTGAGCCACATGCTGAGTGCAAACGAGGCGAGCACGCCAAGGAGGAGCGCCACGATCACGCGCCGCAAACTACCACCACGCCAAGTGAGCAGCACGATCAGTGCTGGCCAGACCAGGTAGAACTGCTCCTCGACGCTGAGCGACCAGAAGTGCAAGAAGGGTGATGGGCTCGATGTTGGCGCAAAGTAATCCACCGAACCGATGAAGCGCATATTGGCGATAGAGAGTGCAGATGCCGCGCCATCTGCCGCCAACTCGCTGCGATTGAGCGGCGCAGCAATCAGTAGCCCAATCAGCGAGACAGCCGCTATTGCAACCAGTGCGGCAGGGAGGAGTCGGCGAATTCTCCAGGCATAGAACTTGGTGATGCTCAGCCCGCCAGGCTGCTGCGATTCACGCCAGAGTTTGCTGGTGATAAGGAACCCGCTGATGACGAAGAAGACATCAACACCAACAAATCCACCAGGCATCCAGGAGAGTCCAGCATGAAAGAGGAGCACCATGAGAATAGCGATGCCCCGCAAACCCTCAATGTCAGTGCGAAACTCCCCCGAGTTTTTCGGAGCCTGCATCAGGCTATTCGCAGATCTGTGGCTTTGCTGCTGGTAATGGTCGCGTTGAGGTTGTCGTATCAATGTACTTACCAATGACCACCATCTTCGTTCCATCATGGTAAATGGTTTCAGAGGTTTGCAAGATCACCCGACCGTTCGGAACATCGCTGATGTCGGCCCACGTTGAGATATGTTGTCGCACCTCGGTAACGCGATAGCGAATGCGCAACAGCTTTTGACCAGTCTCCTTCGGCAGTACATCAACCTCAATGATCTGGCCGATCATCTGCTTGGGCGACTTGTCGAGGAGGCCGCCAAATTCCCAGTAGCGGCCATGCGCGTAGATGAAGAGGATGCCCGTCGTTCCGTCGGCTTTCCCCTTGTTTGGCATCCATTCGGCGACTCGGCACCAGGGGAATCGTGGCGAGCCATCCGTCGCAAGCGGCGGACGGACAACAGGGAGGTTGATCCAGACGCCGCTCACCAAGACTCGGACAGGATCACCGGCGACCGAGGGGACGAGCAAGCTTGGATCGACTGGTGGGAGGGGTGGTGGCGTGGTGCGCGATCGCTCCGACGGGTCCGAAGGGTCTGCTTGCGGTGAGGGTGAGCCGGCAGGGCCACTCGGCTCTGTCGAAGGGTCCTCAGTGACGACGACGACCCCGCTTGGTGTCCAGGGTCCAATTTGCTGATCGACCCCCCACGTTATGAGCGCCCCAGCGGCGAGAATGAACGACGTGGCGAGCAAGATAGTGGAGCCGATATGCCGAAACGGCATACGCTCACGCGAACGTCTGGTGTTTACCTTAATCGGCGGCATCATACGTAGAGTGTAGTGGGGG
>Ga0209087_1000161_pt1 | contig 42159 bp, 45 predicted proteins | sample S_130805_EF_Meta_FD_187321 | JGI IMG/M metagenome (GOLD analysis project Ga0209087, IMG submission 187321) | Freshwater microbial communities from Lake Simoncouche, Canada to study carbon cycling - S_130805_EF_MetaG (SPAdes) (version 2) | ecosystem: Environmental > Aquatic > Freshwater > Lake ... | reverse complement strand
CCGCTAACAAAGCTATCCACCATTTTCTCGTAGTGTCCCATCCATCCCGCCATTCCCCACACATGAACGAAATCATCAGGATCAATGGACTGAGCAAGACACCGCACAAAAATACGGGGACGAAGGCCAGGATCAATTTGATCCATGATATAAGGCAGGCTCTCGATTCCGGGCTGAAACATGTCTTCAAAGTAGATAACATCTTCATGGGTTAGTTCTCCTGCTTTCATCATGCGGATCAAGTTCATGAGTTGGCTCATACCAAAGTATGTGCGTCCATGTGCGTCTAGCACTTGTCCTGTAACGATGGCTTGATCGTTGCTGAGTGTTTCGCCGGGCACTACCACATAGTCAATACCGCGGGCATCAAATACCGCAGTATTCCAATCTTGTAGTTGTAGGGTATAGCGAGCCTTGTATGGCTCTAACCCCATGTAGTACAGTTTTCTCATGTGCGATATCCTGCTAGACGGCGAGTGTCCTCATCCCACATGTTCTTGGCCGGCTTGCCCTGGCTGTGTTTGTTGAATTGTTGGAATGCATAACTGCGGAAGTTATACAAGTCCGCCTCGTTGAATTTGTAACCATAATCCACGCAGAACTCGCGGTATTGATCGAGATCATCCAGAGTTTGTTCTGTGCGGGGATTGTGTTTGATTGTAGGCTTGGCCATAGTTTCCTCTTAGATTTTAATTGAATGAGCAGGTCGAGAGAGATTGTATTGAATAGATGCGCCGTTCTCTCCATCTTCGGACACATCAATCCACACCGTGCGGTCTGGATATCTTGCAGCGATCTGATCGTAAAGATCATCCGCCATCATTTCACAACTTTTGTAGTCTAGACCTAGAGTGGCATCACGATACAGATTCTCGAGCCATCGCTTGAATTGGATGAACTCGATGTCCCGGTCATTATGGAACACATCGATCCACACCCTGAAATGAAAGATGTGACGGTGAGGAGTAGCAAGAAACGATACATCATATTCATCTCCAGTGGCCAGTGCGGGATCTGTTGCAGCGGCTGGATATTTATGGATACCTTCTTTGCGGAATGTGACCCAGATCTTGCGATCCGCATGTTCACGGATACGACCTTGTTGTTCTAGTAGTGCTTGTTCTCTTTGATTCATATTTTCTCGTCCTTGGTATATTTAGACCAGTCAGTGAAGTGATCACGATTTTGTAAGTCGTGTATGCTGTGGCACCAAACGCCAGGGTTGGTATCAGCAAAGTCTCGGTCGTCCAGTTTGAGTGTAGCGTTGTAGCCCAGTTGCCGGATGTAAGGTATCTTGACCGAGATCATGGGAATGAAGTTGACATAATCACACAATCCTGATTCCAACAATCCTTCAACGCATCGAACATCTATGTCTAGGGTGCATAGGTAATCGCGATCAAGAAAGCCTCGGATCATATCTTCCCAAGGTTTCCACGCCTCGGCATCATTCACATGTGGATTGGGGAAACTTTGATTGGCACCAAAGTAGATATGACCACGGCCATTCAAGTGATGCCCAATCCATTCCTGTTCTTGAATACCAACCACAAACAATGTGGGCATTCCAAATGCTGGTGTGTGTTCTACTTCAGTTCCGTAAAAGAACTTGACATCTTCATGACCTTCGCGGTTCATACCTGATCCTGTTCAAGTTGTTGTAATGCTTCAGAGTTTAACAGATCTTCAGGGTCGGTGTCAACCTCTACCACATCGAACAATGCCGAAAACTGTGTATTGGCATTCATGGTCTTCTTGCCTTTGAATCCGCGTGTGCCAATGATGTCCATCCAGTATCTACTGTATGACTCAATGATGGCTTCAGATTCGGCACGATCATCAGTGGCAAATATTGCTTCTACAATATCTGCAAATCGTTCGTGACTGCCTTTGGAATCACGCATCATTCGAGGATAACTTCCTGCATCAAACTCACGGTTGGCTCGTTGTACCGATTCCAAGTGCATCCACACATTGTGCCCCATCAGCAATGCATATGAGAATGAATCCCATGATGTCTTGCCTTCTTTGCCAATTTTGTTTAGATCTCCGGGCTTATAGATACAGATGTCCTTCATTGTAAACAGTCGACTCAGTGGGCTCTCATCAAAGTGATCCACCAGGCCATCTGCTACCACAGCCTGCCCATATGGGCGTGTGTCTGTGCTGTACTTCTTGTCATCTGCGATGGGGCTCATCCTATAACACCATTTGCCTTCGTGCGGCAAGTCAATGTGATGATACACCTGACCATTAGCAGTGGCGAGGAATGGGCTGGCACAATCAAAGGATATAGTGAAATCCGGATTAACGTATTTCCTAACAGCCCTTTGAATCACGGTGAGTAGCACAGCCCATTCCAACTTTGATGTGCCCAAGAAGTGCATCCAATCATGCAAGCCTTGTTGCAGTAGATTGTCATGTCTCAACGCCACTAGACGCTTGAGCACGAGATGCACATCGCACATGTTCTGACCACCCATGGCCCAACCGTCAAAGTGTCGGCCCGGGTATTGTTGTGGATCACAGTAGTGCTTCATGGTCTGATACCATTGCTCTGCTGATGTGTGATTGTCTCCCTGCAACACATTCAAGAACTTGGCACCACCGTTGTCTTTGCCTTTGCGGTTCACCATGAAGTATTCATTGTTGAACTTGGTGGCATCCACTGCTTCTTGTAGCGTGGTGATCTGACATGCTGCACTGGCTTTCTTGTCATGGATCACCCAGGTTGGAATATCCAAGATCATTCCGTAGTCACTGAGTGTATCCAACCATGTAAAGATGGCTGCTCGTTTCTTCTGTGCTTTGGCACAGCCTGAATTAGCACGCCAATCACCTTCCCACAAGCCTTTAGCGATTTGGAATCCACCAGAGTCGCCCAGTATGAAACTGCCTGGTTCTCTGTTGCGAACCATGTCCTCTGACCAGTCCTGCTTGGTAAGATCCAAGTTGGCATGCCCACCTGAATACAGACTCCACCGGTATGGAAACAATGCTTTTTTGCTGTTGAGCCAGTTCATCTGTTCCATGTCTGTGAGTCCTGCAGGCAATCTAGCAGGATCCACATAGTGTTCATTGCGTTGCTTGCCTACAAATGTGGCATAGAAGCCAGAGATGGCCGGCAGGAACACAGCATAGTCGTGCTGCTTGGCTGTGAGATTGTCTTGTTGGATCACTTGGTTTGTGCAGGTAAGATGTAGTTGTAAACAGCCATGCCTGAATCCACGGTGATCTGCATACAGCCGTCATCTGAGATCTTCATGGTCTTGTCACCGGTTAGACCCAAGATGCTCATGACCTGTGCCACGGGCCACGACCATGAATGTTTGAGTGTGCCTGTGACATCTGGTTGGAACACAAAGTTACCGCTGTGTGTAGAGTGATCACCAAAGAAGAACTTCAAGTTTTTGTTTTCGGTCTTGACCTGGAAGTTTTGTTCCTCAGAGTTAGCCTGTGCCTGCATCTTGAGACGTTGGATGGCAGCCACTGTGGGTTCAAATGTGATATGCCAGTTCACACCTTTAAACTTCAAAGTCTTGAGTTTTTCGTTAACGATCTCTGACGCCATGAATCTGTAGTTATTGCGGAAGTCGCCTGCTTTGTTTTCAAAAGTGATACCATCGGGTTCGCCTGTGGTTCGTTTGGTGATTGCCAGTTTGGCATCTTCACGATATTCCTGCAAGTTGATCAAGGTCTTGAGTTTGCCGAGATTGGGCATACCAAATGTACCAATGAAGTCAGCCACAGGGTTTGCAAACTGTGCTTCGAGGATCACGGATTTGTCTTCAGCAACACCGTTGACCACTGTATCAGCGGTGGTGCCGGTTACTTTAATCAAGTCAATGCAGCCGAGGTCATAAGTGTGTTGTACTAGGTCTAAGAGATGGTCTTTCATGGGTTTTCCTTTATTTTAAATAGTTGCCGAAGATATTCTTCGGAGTAATGCGTGGATTCGATATATGTAGATATAGTTCTACGAACTTTGTCAAAGTCAAGATTGTAGTTGGTCACGTCCTCACTGATATCCACATTCAATATCTTGGCCAATTTAATCAACTGGTCTAGATTTAACTTATTATAGAGTTCTTGTGAAGTTTTGTCAATGATATGTGCATCAATTATTCGCCAAAGGCTATCATCAGAGAAATTCACTGACTCAAGATATGCTGATATCGTCCTCCGGACTTTTTTGACGTTGAATTCACGTTTGGTCTTTGCTTCACTGATATCCACTCGCAAAATCCTGGACAATTTGATCAACTGGTCTAAGTCCAGTTTATTATAGAGATATATTCCGGTTTTGGCTCGTTCTTGTTCTTCAAGTCGTTTTCGTTCTATCCTTGCTTGTTCTTTGAGCAATTCTTCTTCTTTTATTCGTTTGGCTTCGGCAGCCAGACGGATCTGTTCTTCTATATATTTGGGAGATCGAAAAACACCCGCCACTGCCTGTGCTCCTCGAATACTATCGAGTTCTCCGGGTTTTTGTAATTCTAACCAAGAGGCATTGCCCTGATTACAGTGATCATAAACTATCTTATAGCCTATTGATTGTATGTGTTGTCGTATCAATCTTCCGGGTGTATAACAACCGGAATAGTGCTCAACAGATCCCACTGACCTCCATTGATCACAATCATTGAAACTGAATAAAAAAGTTCCGCCCGGTCGAAGCAGCAAAAATATTTCATCCAAGTATTGCTGAATAATCTCCAATGGTTTATATTCAAAATAATGAAACGCATAAACAAAACCAAACTGGGTTTGAGGAAGGTCAGCGAAGATGTCTGTTTTGTTGTATTCTCTGATTAGATAATATCGTAGTCGACGTTGATACTCTGGTGTAAACAATGATCTCACAGGGTTGAACAGATCTTCATGTGTGTCTACCAAGTACAACGGATCAAATGCCACTAAACTTTCCAGACCGGGACTTTTGGCCGGTCGAATCACCATGCCAGGATATTGCCAATTGGAATAAGCATTCAGTCTATTTTGCAGAAGAACTTGGGTATCGGCAGCCAACTCCGGAGTTCGTGCTAGTATACGATCGGGCATATCAGAACGCAGGATCTCTTGGTAGCGAGTGGTACTCTCGGCAAAATACTCTGGTTCATGTTGTTCAATCAAAGCCTGCACATCGTGCCGCAGTTGCTTTAATTTTTGATCGTATTGAGTTAACGATGTTCGTAGATCTTGTTGCATTGAAGTTAAGTCTGCTGCCAGATCTCCGACCTGCACATTGCTATTCTGCACAATCAGAGTAATCTTGTCTACTTCGGCCACAGCCACAGCAGCAGCATCATGCACATCAAGTGTATCCAGATGATTTAGATATTGAACTATATCGCTGAGTTTCATTCAAAAGAAAATAAACTAGTAAATGTGTTGGCTGTGTTGGTGCTGGATTTCAAGTCCCATCCCAACACCCCCAAGAGATTATCGATCTTCTGATCTACCACAGTGGTTTCCATCTCACCATCATCAAATGGCAAGTCTTTGAACCATTGTGGCAAATGCATTTCGTCTGTGGGATACCCGATTGAGGTCCATCCCAGTGGATTCGACTTGAGTTTGCACACAATGGTCTTCATGCCGTCCACTACCTGCATTGAATAGTTGTCCGAGTTCATGCGTCGCAGATTGTTCCAGTTCATGGCTGCTCGCACATGGCCGGGCATGTTGGCTTTGCCTAGCCGTTCTTCTTCTTTTCTATACTTGGTCAAGTTATTCACACGCTTGGGACTACCCTTCTCCCAGCCGGGTCTTTCCATGAATACATATTTAAACTCTCTAATTCGTGCCACGATTTCTTCTCTCTGTGTTCCTGTTAGGACCTTATTTAGAATCTCGCTGAGGAACTCTTGAATAATCACAGGCGTATCACTTCGTTTCAAGTCCAAGCCCATGGCCTTGACTTTGCCGGGCTTGCCATTCACATCCACACGTTTGTTCTCTTTGTCGATGTACAGCACAGCATAACGCTTCTTGGTGATGAACAAGCCAGTTCTGGCCACAATCTCTCGACCGCCGCGGATCACAGATCCCATCTCTCTTGGACTATGGAATGCTTGCTCCATGAAGCCAGGGAATGACTCATTGACCTGATCTGCTATGGAATTGTATAGCGCGATACAAGTTTCAGCGGACCATTCCATGCGACCTTCTTGGACTTCTTTCTCCAGCATGGGCCAGGCAGTGAAGTAACATGAGTCTGTGTCACCATAGATGATTGATTTACCTACATGGTCATATTCGCCAGTGATGCATTCATTCACATACGCATCCATGTGCTTGGCGATAGTGCGTCCTACTAGCGTGGTCGATTGTCCAATGCGTTTGTCAAAGAATCTGCAACCTGGATTAAGAATAGCACCATACAGACTGTTCAAGTTAATCTTCTTGACCAGTTGTCGTTTGTCCCAGTATTCAAACTGCACATCATCCTTGCCTTCGTATTCTCGGGCTTTCTTCTGCATGTCTTTACGTTCGGCATACCAACGCTTGAGCAAGCCAGGAATCACTGCTTCTTTTTCGTAAGTGAAGATGGTACCATTGGCTGATAAGATCCAAGGCTGATTTGAATCAAAGATCATCTTCCATATCTCAGCAGCAGAGTGTACAGTTTCCCCACCATCCTGCCAGTCGATAGTGATCTCAGTGCCGCGTTGTTGATCCATCACGGCTGTGTATTCCAGGCTGGCAAACAATCCTTCCCAAGCAGCAGCAAAACTGTCTCCCTTGGCCATCTTGTCTTTGATCAGCCTATCAGTCATTATGGGCCGAAGCTGACCGACGATGGTTTCTGGCCCCATGTTAAGGGCCCTAATAGCACTGGGATAGAGCGAGTTGATGTCGATACTACCAATCCATTCGTGGATGCCTTTTTTGGGATAAGCAACATAGGCACCTGCGGCTTGCGTGTCTTCATCTGAGAGTCTTTCTTTACGGTTGGGAACTACCATACCACGCTCATGAGCTTCCACGATGATGGCCTGCTCAGTCACTGCTACTGCACCCATTGTGGTCTGCAATAGCACGGTATTTTCATGCGCTAGTGTGTTGGCCAGACTCAAGAAACGCAGTTTCTTGTCCAGTTTCCCAATCAACATTGTGTCCTGGCGATTGTAATCGATAAAGGTCTTGAAGTTCTGATTGTAAAGTTGATCCAGGGTGCCTTCAAATGCAGTCTTGCGACCAATCTCTTCGTATTCACCAATGGCATCTAAACTGTAACTGTGTCGCTCTTCATAAGTGTATTTGCGATACAGTTGCATATAGTCCATATGCACACGGCCTACCAAGTCAAAGGTCTCGTTTTCTGCACCAAAGCGTTCAAACATGCGTTGCTTGGGAAACTGATTCCACAAGCACATGCGCCGTGTGTCATCCTTGCTTAACACTCTGCTGATACGATTCACTGTGTAAGGAATGTCATAGCCTTCGGAGTTCCAACCAGTAAGGATGTCTGCATCTTGGATCAAGTCCAGGAATGAGTTCAGCATGTCTGCTTCTTTTTCAAACATGAAACAGTTTTCAAACTCTCGGGCGATATCTTGTGCCGTCTCCATGCTCATGTGGCGCGGAGGTACAGCCAGTGTAACGATCTGATCCAACCAATCCATGTACACAGAGATTGCTGTGACTGGGTTGAATGGATCGCTCACAGGTGAGAATCCGCGTTCAGGATCAAAGTCTACTTCAATGTCGAAGAATGCTGTATGCAGTCGAGGACCATCCTGGCCTTTGTAGTTGTCCTCGAGACAGCGGAAGATGGGATTGATATCCGACTCGTAGATCTTTTTGTTGGAGTGCATCCGCACTTCTTTGCGGAACTCTTTGTTGTTCTTTGAGGAAAACCTTGCCACTGGTGTGCCGTAGATTGAACGGAACTTGCCTCGTGGGTCGTCGTAGTAGAAAACATAGTTGGCCGGATATTCGCGATAGACTCTCTCGCCATCTCGTCGCTCAACTACATGTATGCGATCGTGTGCTCGATCATAAAGTGCGTCAACGTAACTCATTTATCTCCGTTTATGGCCGGTGGGCCGTGATTCATGTTCGTAAAGTGAACGATACTAAAAATATTTATCAATGAATTGTGTTAGTCAATGAATTTCGTATTTTTATAAATTTTTATTTTTTGCAATAGTGTGCTACGTTGATTTTCAAAATTTGAAATATACCCAATTGGAAACTCTAACGGTAAAGAATCCAATGCTCTATTGTGAGATTGTGCCCATGATGTAAATTCTGGTGATCTATAGATATTTTTTCTTGTGCCATCTAATTCAATGACAAACCCACCAAAAGATCCAAGTCTGCCAGTACAATCTTGAGCATTGGGATCGTCGTTTTCGTAAAAACTCTGCAATACAGATTTGCCCAAAATTGAATCGTTGAGTATAACCATTGGTGATTCTAGTGCCATATATTCGTCAAAATTATGTGCTTGATCTTCAATGGTAAATTGTAACCAAGGATCCAGATCAGTATGAGATTTTCTTGTAGTATTGCATATTATCATTGACAACGGATGTTGATCTAAAATAAATTTTTTATTTTTATGAGGATGACATGCAGGTTCCAACTGATGTACTGCTACGTTTATTTCATCAACTATATCTAACCATTGTTGAAAAGACATATATTCTGGTATTTTAAAATTCTCATCAAAAGGATTTTTCTTATCTGATTCTAAGTGTAGATCATGATACCATAATACATTGTAGGTAAAGAACCTGTGCAATTGATTTAACGTATCCTGACTACGGTCAAATTCATCTGAAATTGAAAATGGAAATGTATAATTTATTTGTTTTAATTTATCAATGGCCGATTTGATCTGATTCCAGGGTTTAGAAGAGTTGATAATACCATTCCTGTATATAAGATCTTTCGAAGAAATTTCATAATTTAAGTTTATTTTTTGGAAATGTTTAAACCATTTGGCTACGGCGTTGTTTTGAAATAGAGAAATTTCAACGACTGATTCATCTAGAAAAGTTATTTGTAATTTCATGTTATGATTACTACTATTACTGCAACAGCATCCTTGTCAACCCTATGCTATCAATTACACTTATTATCAGATAGTTGCCCAATATGCCAAAACTGCCTCGAGTATACGCACACCATGACATGATCAAGCATCCAGTGATGTATGCTATGTATAATTTTACAAATGGCAGATCAGGTACCATAACAGCATAGGTCAGACTACAACCTAGCGATATTGCCCATCCTACCAATTCCAAACAGAAGCGCAAAGGATATGCGCGAAAATCTGCTCGCACATAATCTGCTACGCCGGCACGCCATTTGGCAAAACTCGGCGTCAAAGAGTCTTGCCCACAGTTTCCAAGATGGTTTCTAGTTGTTCGTGATCTTGTTTGGCTTTACCAAACTCGGCCTTGTGTGCCAGTTTGATGGCTTTCTTCAGCACAGCAGGTTTGATCTCCAGTTCTTCAGCAATGGCCTTGATGGTATCGTTGAGTCCTGCACTGAGTGTGTCCACTTCGTGCATGACCTGCATGCCTTCGTTGATGATCTGTGTGAGTTTGATCTTCTGATCGCCGTTAAATGTTTTCATTGAGTATCTCCAGTAAAAACATAGTATAACAACTCTGTGATACAATCACAAGAGTTTTTGGCTAACTCAACGACTGTTTACAATCCGAGCCATGAGTGCTCTACGAGCAGCACGGCTTTCTTCAACCTTCTTGGCATCGTTATCAAACTGTTTCTTTGTGGCTTGTACCATGCCGCTGAGTCGTTTGTCACCGCGTTTGAAATCACCAGACTGATCTGCCGCTTTAGCATCCTTGGCAGCGGCAGTTTTGTATTGAGCCAGTTTGTTGGTGCTGAGTTCATTCAAACCTTCAAAATTCTTCATTTTATAATAGCCCGGTGGCGGGTTCAATGGGGCATTTGGTATAGGTTCGGCTTTTGCCGGTGGAAGGAGGTTTCCATTTTTGTCAATACGACGACCCTGACTGTCTACTCGTGTGGCATCTCGCTCGGCATCCGTCCATTTTTTAAATGCGTCATCTCTCTCTCGCTTGTTTCGTTCAGCATCCACTTGTTGTTGTGTTTTTTTACCACTGAGGATGTCTGACATCTCCTGTGGGGTATAAGCAGGCTGACCTTCTTTCAATGGTTTCAAAGGGTTAACTGTTTTCTTGCCTGCGGAGGCATTGGTCCTAGGTGGCATGCTTTGTTTGAGTTTAGCAGCAAGGTCTTTGTCTGCTTGACTTTCTGGTCCAGCGAGATCTCTGAGTTGATCCAATGGAATAGCCTCATCCACTCGTTTCATGTCCTTGCGGATTGCTGCCTTGACCTTGCCGTATTTCTTCATGAAGTCAGCGTCTGACATGGTTTTGAGATCGTCAGCCAATTCTTTCACACGGCCTTCTTTGATCAAGGCTCGTTTGAGTTTGATCATGAGTGTGTCGGATTCTTTCACATCTTTTTTCTTGTCATCTTTTTTAGCCATTGATTTGGAAAGCGCATCAAGCGCGTGTTTGACCATTTTTTCTTTTGTTATTGGCTTTGCTATTTTCTCTGGACCCTCACGAGGACCGGTATCACGGCCACGCGACTGTCGATCATCACGAGGTGATTGTTGACCACCATCACGGCCTGCACTGGGTTCACTCTTGTCCATTTCTGTCAAGTCTCCCGCCACACCTTGCTCACGCTCTGCTTGACGCTGTGCCCAACGCTCTTTGTTGCGTTGGACTTGTTGAGGACTTGCTTTCTTTTCTTTGCTTAGGTCACGATATAATGCTCGACCCAATGCGCTGGTATGAGGATTCTTTTCAGCCTCCGCCACACCTTGCTTGGCAGGAGATAAGTTGTGATGCCGGGCTTGTTCTAGATCGCGTGTGCCCACAATCTCTGCGTCATGCTTTTCAGCCCAGGCTATCATTTGGTCCGTGTCGCGAAAAGTCTTGTGCCATGTGCGGCGATCCATACCACGAACACCGTGTGCTTCAATGGTATGACCCTGTGCAGCCTCTGCCATGTCTTGCGGCCCATAATACTTATTTAATATTTCCTGCGCTTTTTCTGGAGTGACCCATGGGTTCTTATCGGTCCCATCCACAATAGATTGAAAAAAGTTTTTATCACCTAATTGGCCAGCATCTAACGCTTGTTGGATGTGTTCGGGCGCGGGTCTGTAGTATTGCTCTTCATCGTCTCCTTTACGCTGCACGGGAACTTTTTCTTTTTGTCTTAGATCAGGAGTCATATCAAATTCGGGTCGCGTTGGAGCAGGCAATGCTGGTGCAGCACGGCCGGTCTGGGCAACTTGTTGTGGCTCTGACAGCGGTTGTCCATTGGCCTTGAATATCTGCCGCACCAGGCCTGACACAGCATTGGCCATGGCCACGATAGGTGTGGGCAAATGGGCACCCTTGGCCTCTTTATCGATGTGGGCCAATTGTTGCATGGTGGGCCTGGATATGGATCCATTTTCAAACGGGTTGATGAGTTTCAAGGCGTCGGGATATTCATCAAAAAAGTCCTCTAGACTCCAGGTATCATCAACCTTCTCTAATATGTCATTTACCAAGGAGACTTTGAGTGATCGCCCGGTCAATCTTTCAAACTCTTCAACGGGATTTACATCATTATTGTCTTCGCAATATTCTTCAAAATCACTCCAGTCCTCGTAGTCCCTGAATCCCTTTACACGCTGCAATGCTCTCATATCACTGTCAGTGATGGCATCTGCCAGTATGCCAGAGTCGGCCTGATAATCATACATGTTGTATAGTTCGTCAGCAGTGGCTATTTTGAGCATGGCTTTGAGAGCCTGGATGCCATTCATCCCACCGGCTTGTTCAGCAAACCCTTTGACCAAGGTCACAATCTCTGGACCAGCCGCAGACATTGCTGCACCAGTGGCTGCTGCGCCTGCTGCCTTTTTAAGGAATCCACGACGGCTTGGATCTATGGCGTCTTCTTCACCTAGAGGATTTTGCAGTTTGTGCAGGCTCCGAAAACGATTCTTCTTGTGACTGAATTTTCGTAGACCGCTTTCATTTGTTTGATGCCCCATCAACCGCATCATGGTACGAACATGCACACGATCTTTTTCTTTTTCATCATCGGACAAATCATCGTATGGCACATGCTGTGCAGCATTATAATCAGCCTTGGGATTACGCTTCATCCACTGGCGGTGGATAAATTCAGCAGCCTTTTCCATGTTGTTACCGAAATGTTTCACAGCATGCTGGGCAGCACGACCTGCTGCTAGATTTTCTTTTTGCCAGTCAGGATGTAAGTCGGCAAACGGCACATTGATATCACCTTCTGTGCCATCACTGTTCTTTTTGATCCTTGGCTTGGTGCCTGTGGGGTCAAAGTTTCTACGCCATGCTTCATGTGCATTGCTGGCGAATTGTGTTATGGGATCCGCTGCACCTTCCTTTATTGCCGGTGTAGCATTTTGTGCCGGACGCCGGGCCCGCATCTGGGCGGCCTTTGCCTCTGCTTCTCTTTCCCAATCGCTTTGTGGAGCCATGGTGCCCTGGTTATTCTGATTCATTATCGAACCTTGATACCGAGCTTGCAAGGTGGTGAAATTAAGACCTTTGGATTCTAACATTTTTGTTAGATAATCCATGGCCTGCTCCATCTGAGATCTGGTATTACCTTGGAATTGTCCAGTGAGATCAATTTCCTTTTGCATTGGCTCGCCACCGGTAGACATTGGCTCTATCCTCACAGACACAATCAGCTTACTGGGATCTGCCGCTTCCTGTAATTTTGGAAATGGTGACATTGGTGCTAATCCCTGGGAAGCTCCACCCATGGATCCATCAGGTTTCAGTTTGGCATTTGGCCAACGAGTTAAATAATCGCGCAACCATGTCTTATAAGCAGCCAGAATTGTACCAAACTCGTCATCGGGTAGTTGTTCATAATTGGGCAATCTTGATGGATTGATAAACGCACCTTTTGCATTTACAGGAATACCATATTCGAGATCATGCCCCATTGATGTTTTGCTTTTTGGACCCGGCTTGGTATAATCAATAGGGCCAGCATCTTCAAACACAGGGCTGGTAAAAAGTTGGTCGATGATCATATTATGCTTCTTCTAAATAATCGTCATTGAGATCTTGTGGAAGACCTCTACGATGTGCGCGGAACATCTCCACAGCCATCTCGGCTTCATCCAAACTACGGAACCTGCTGGGCAATACACGATCACCATGGCGTATCTCAAATCCTGAATCAGGGTGACCCCAGCACTCTAAACAGGTGCCATCTTCCATTGTGAATGCTTTTGCAAGTGCCGATTCGCCTACGCTGACCGGGCTCATCATAGCAGTACCAGACATCATAGGTTCTTCAGTCTCGTCGTATTCTTGTTGATCACCGGGCTTGGCTGGATTCTTGTCCTGCACCTTTCTAACTGCTTGTCGTTCAAGGCGTTTTTTCTTGTCTTTGATCTCATCGTCTTTTTTTGCTTCAAGGTAATCCAAATATTGACCAAGATCTTGTTTTACTCGGCTTAGCATGTCTTCGTCGATCTCACTCATGTGGCGGGCCAGGGCACTGGATTTCATGCTGTCGCCGAACATGTTTTTGCCCAGAGGTTTCTTCTGTGTGTCATTGCCCAACACCGGTGATATGTTTTCCGGCTTGAACAATGCAGGCAGTTGTGGCACTGACTTCTGTTGTTTGTTTAACCCATGTTTCACTGACACCGGAGTGAGATCCGATTCAATCATTCTCAATCGATCTAAGATCTTTGCTATGTCGTCGTTCATGCTCGTTCAACTTTCAAGTAACTGGTCAGTTGCCAACGATACTTGCCATGGGCACTGAGTCGTTCTGCGATAAAGTTGGCGATACCTTGTTCGTTGTTGTCATTGGCTTCTGCAAAGCAACGGGTCAACAAATCAAGCATCTGATCGTTGTTGGCCTTGAGTTCTTCTAACATGAGTCGAGCACGGGGAATCTTTGTCTGTCCTGAGATCTCAGTGAGTTCACTGAAACGTTCAAGACTGGCGGGTGAGTATTCACCTAGGTAGCGGATGTATTCTGCTGTGGGATCTAATGCCGAATAAGCATCTTCGTAGATCTCTTGGAAGAAACCATGCAGTTCGCTGAAGTCCGGTCCTTCCACATTCCAGTGAAAGCCCTGGGCTTTTAGATAGTAGGCAAAATTAGTTGCCAGGAGCGTTTTTAAACTGTCTGCGAGCATGCTTGTTCCTTTTGTATTCTTTCGGCGTATTAGGCGTCGGGTCCGTTGTGTATTTACCACTCAACATGGATCCGCCTTGTCTTGTTTGCATGCCCAAGGGTTGACTTACTGTGGCCACAGATCCAGAGCCTGTACTACCGCTACTTGCGTCTTCCATTATTTCATGTGCTTTCATCTGTGATCCTTAACTGTGAGTTCTTCTTTATATATGCATAGGCCGACCCATGCTCGATCCTGACATTTTTTACTTCGATTGTGCCCTGTGATGGTGGAACCAATTCCCAACGCAGATCGTAGTTGCCCGGAGGTGCATTTACCGCCAGCATCTCTTCTAGATAGTATCCCTCTTGCCAGATCCAAGTGCGTTCAGTGAACAGTTCATTACCCACATATACCCGTATCCTAGGAGGATCTCCCTGCCAATCCACACTGACATCGGCTCGTACTACCACTTCTTTCCGGTTCATTTACCAGGAACACGATTAGACACAGTGTGCCCTTGGTTCTTTTTAGTGTTTATTGTTTTGGGCTTGTTACCGGCTTTTTTCATTGCTATAGCGATAGCAGCCTGTTGTGCTGCATTGGCTGCTTCCTCCACATCTTTTTCACCCAGGAAGCCCATGCCCTCGGTTTGTGGTTGGAATAACTCGTATAGCAGCATGATGATAACTTATCGACTGTTTATGAATCTTTTTACGTCGCCCACTGTGAAAGAGTCTTGGCCTTGACTTTTTCCAAATGCAGGATTCTGTTGCCATATTTTGTTCATGCTCAACTTTGAAGATTTGCCGCTAGGTAACATCAATGTGCCGCCACCTTTTTGCCCTAGCACAGTATTGTCGGGAGAGTTAACAAATGCCGGCATGAATGTTCTCATGTACAATGTACCTACATCATCTCCGGGTTTTGCACCCACCATCTTATAAAAGTTATAAACGTAATCTAATTGATCAACGGCCGACATCTGTGCAAGTTCGGCTTTGCTTGTTCCTAGTCTGTTGGCAGTTGGTTCTGTAAATCCAATCAGCCCCACTGACACATTGTTTGGATCATGACTGCTAGGGCTAAAACTTCCAGCACTTTCAATTTTAATAATCTTATACAGATCATTGACATTTATACCTAACTTGTCAGCAACCTGTTGTAGTTTTTTATTGAATTCGGGACTTGTTTTACCACCTGTTGGTAACTTGTTCTTACCATCTGAATTCGGCGGAGATACATCAGGCGTATTACCTAAATTTGGAACTCTTAGTTTATAACCCACAGTGATCTTGCTAGAGTCTGAGATCTGAGGATTCAGCCACATAAGACCATCCACTGTGGTGTCATTTTTTCTTGCTAATCTTTCCAATGTGTCTCCAGGACGTACAATGTATATCCTGGCGGATTTAGTATCGGTGTCATCCTCTTTAAGGAACTCAAAGGATTTCATATTAGTCCTTGATCAAGCCGGCTAAAAATCTCATGCGATCGATTTCTCGAGATTCTTTGACTGCTTGTGCGGCTGGAGGATTCTTATACTTGGTATTGGTTCCTCTGTTTGGTTGAGCAGGCGGCGGTGTTGCTGACTGAACAGGTTCTGGTGCAGGTGGAGTATGCTCCCATGGCTGACGCCCAGTACTAACTGGTCCAGGAAGTGGCTCAGGTACTCCGGGTCTAACTGGACCCTGTGGTATTCGGCCACCGCCAATTACTTGGCCACCACCAGCTGGCGGAGTGGCTGCTTGACTGGGTACCGGTTTCTTTTGAATCGGAGGTTGAACAGGCTGTAAGGGTTTATATGCAGCCAACTCTTCAGCACTGGCTCCACCTTGTCCGGTGCTACGACCACTATACGCCTGACCGGGTTTTATAGCAGATATAATAGCATTGGAAGTGTTGGGTCCAATGACGCCGTCGGGCTTGAGATCATTCTTTTCCTGGAATGCTTTGATAGCAGCATCAACGGGTTTGCCGTTTTGGATCAATCCCAGTTCAACGGCATAGGAGAATATGGTTGGACTCATTTTAAATCCGGCCTTTGGTGTGGCATTTTGTTTAACTGTTGGTTCGGCTTTTCTACGATTTCCTTCTCCTCCCCAGCTATCCATCTCACTACGCTTGTATACATCTACGTCGGCCACTGGAGGTTCTCCAGGTGCTGCCATTGCGTTGGGACGAATGATTTCGGGAACGGTACCACCTTGCCCAGCGTGTGCTGCTCCGTACACTCGAGGATCCCATTCACGTTCTGCTTTAGCCGGCGGCGGCACTGGTGCTGGCGCTGGAGTCGGTGTAACACTTTGTACAGGGCGTTCTGTAGATCCTATTGCCTTGCGACCTTGGTCGGCCGCCGCTGCTGCTCTTGCTGCGGCTGCGGCTGCTTCTGCATCCGCGTCTGCTTGTACGTCTGCGCGGCGATCAGCACGAACTCTTTTAACCGGTGTGATGTCAGTGTCGAATCGTGGAGTCGGCATAATGTTAGGTTCTCGTGCTGGTTGGTAGTTATACCCACCTTGATCTCGTTGTGCAGCACCGGGAATTCTTTCGAGATCGGTATTATATCCCTGTTGACCAGCGTGAGCATCACCTTTGCGTTGCGGTGCTGCTGCTTGTGCAGTCTGTACCACACCCTTTTCACCACCGGCATCCCAGGTCACACCAGGAGTCCCGGATTTGATTGGTTGTCCATCACGCCCTACTAGTTTTCCATAGTTTGGATTGGCTGCTTGGAAATCTGCAATTTCTTTTTGTGTTGCAGGCTTGTAACCTTTGTTTGCACGTTGAACAGGATCAATAGAGAACCCAGGGGGTGCGTCTTTTAATTCGGCTGGAGGAGTTGGTGCTCGTCCTATTATCTTATTTCCAAGATCGCTCCAAAATTGTCCTGCTTTTTGACGCTTTTCTATCTCTGCAGCATCTGCTTGGGCAGCAGCCACTGACCCTGGTGCCGGAGCAAATGTGTCGTCATATTTGGGCGGTGCTTCTACGATAAATTCTTTTGATCTCATGATATGTTCCTTTATGAATGATCCTGACTTTATTTATGCTATTTGCCTTGACTGGCCAATCTTGCTCCATTGTTGAAACTGTTGCTGTGGCTCATCGCTGTGCGATTTCCACGGGCTTTTGACCATGCATATCCTGCTCTGTGCCCGGAACAATCCTTGGTGCAAGGCGATCCCAAGAAGGTGAGTTCATCAAGTTCTTGCTGAACAGGCTTTTTTTTGCGGACAAATTCTCGTGCTCTCATAATAGTTTCTCTTGTTTAGCCCGGGATGATGACCTGATCACCGGGATATATCAAATTGGGGTTGCGGCCATTTGAAGTAAATTGCGGATTGGCGCGAAGTAAATCACTCAATCGACCCTTGTAGAATCTTTGAGCAATACGAGTTAGATTGTCGCCTTTCTGCACTGAGTATGTTTTATTCGTTGGCTTTTCTGCTGGCTTTTCTGCTGGCTTTTCTGCTGGCTTTTCTGCTGGCTTTTCTGCTGGCTTTTCTGCTGGCTTTTCTGCTGGCTTTTCTGCTGGCTTTTCTGCTGTTGTCGCGATCACAGGGCGCCCATCGACGCCTGGCTTCACTGCTACATCAATATTGTCAGGAGTTTTGTTATCAAGAACTTGGCGCAGGCTTTCATATCCGCCGGGCGGCACTGGATAACTCAGCACATACGCTTTGACCGCTTGTTCTATTTGTAGATATATACTTCGCCAAAACTGGAATTCCTCCATATTACGACTACCACCACGACGAGTTGGACCGTTTGATAACATTGCATATATCATGAGATGTTCGACGGTTTCACCCTTTGGGTCTATGTCACGACCGGGCAGTTGTTTCGTATATCTATATTGAGTAAGCACTTCTTTTGCAGGACTGGGTATTTGGCTGACTATTGCTGGTATACGACTTGCTATATCCAGCCCTCGATGCATGGCTTCGTGAGTGATGGTATTCTCATGCCCGTGTTGTGACCAATCGGCGGCTTTGAGGTCTTGCAGGTTTATCAATATTTCATATCCACCGGTGTTTTTAATATCAGCATCATTGTAGTAATATTCCCCTTTGACGGTTGGCAGCATATAACCTTGGCCATTCTTACCAACATCGTACCCAATCTTGGCCGGGCTTCTGTAGCGAATGTCAATGGGGCTGTTGCCCGGGTCTCCGATGATGCCCAGATATGCAATAGCATCCATACCTTTGGGAAGATTTTGTTTGATAGCCGCTGCGGTCATCACAGCCGAGATCTGTTTCCAATCAATTGCTGCTTTAGTGAATTCCTCACGGACGAATTCTCTTGCTCTCATTCAGCATCTCCGAATATTGGACCACCAATGAAGTGACCATTCTGACTCAACACACCATTGCGTAATTGCTTGATGATGGGTTCAGTGATGTCTCTGCGCCGGAAGTGCGGCAAAAAGATATGTGTTTCCACTGGTGCATCATTGTTTTCTTCTTGAATAGCATACATCCTATGTCGGCCGTCATGGTCCCGCACCTTGGCTTCCATACTGAAATCACCGTCCTCCCACTCCTGGGGCACTGCTATGGTAAGGAATGGTGCGCCAAATCCTTGATCGTTTATTTTCTTCTTTAGATGGTCGATAGTTTCGCGTTCTTCGGGACTGTTCTTGTCCAAGGGCAAACTGAGTTTGAGGAATGTGCTGGGTCGCATGACCGTGCGTAAGCCAAAGTAATGCACATCAGCATTGTGCGGCACAGCACCAAGCCCATGCTTGTTGTCTATCTTTAGTTCAGTCATGAATTCACGTGATAGCATCAGCAGTTCCATTTCCTTAGTGCTAATGCTTTGCGTGTGGGTTTGCCATTGGGCTTCTTCATTGGACCTTTGACTCCGCCCATCCTGGCACAGAATGATTTACGACGCTTGGCTGCTTTGGATCCGGGCTTGAGTTTGCTAGGCTTGGTTGTCACTGCCATCTGTAGTTTGCTGCCGGGATTCTCTCTGCGATAACTGGCCACACCTTTGGCATTCAATCCACCTTTTTTGCTCTTGCCTGCACTTCTACGCCAAGCTGCTGTTTCAAACAGTTCGTGATCATCTACTGATTCAAAGTCGTCCCAGATTTGTTCAGCATCAACACCATGTGCCTCGGCCAGTTCCTGGACCATTTCTTCTATGATATCAAACTGCTGATCGGCATCAAGATCTTCTGTGATTGACTCGTTGGGCACACAGTTGCGGACCTGTCCGCCATTCTTGCCCTTTTTAGTACCTTCTGCATGTTTGCCTGGCCAGCAACGAGTATAGCCATTTGAATCTTTCTCACCTTTCTTGATCTCATTGAGATTGCCGTGTGTACGACACATGCCGCAGTCTTCGCAAACCAGTTCCATTTCAACTGATTCGTTATGCTTTTTCTTGCCAGCACAGTGAGCCCGTTGACTGAACCCTTTGGGATGAGAACAGTTGATGCTGCTTTTGTATTTTTGGCTCCACTTTTCTTCTAAGTGGCGCATACTTTCAGTTATAAATTCACTTGACTTCATTTACATCACCTTCTTTCCTCGATCTTTTTCAGTAATGGGACCACCCACCACCCATGCCGCACAGGTTCTTGTGCCGGCACATTTAAAATGCAAAAAGTTACAATAACCTAGATCACTGAGGTTTATTGTGGCCGCAGCATCTATATGCGAGTCGTCACCTTGGATGCCGGACTCGATACACTTACGCATTGAGTCACTGGCATCAAAAGCAGCACAGTTTCCACACAGCATGGTTTTGACTATTTTTTCTGTCACTGCCCAACGGCCTGCTGCTTTTTTCCAATAGTCACCGGGCTCTAGAGGATTGGCTGGTCCGTAGTGATAATCATCTATGGCGGCTTGGCGATTCTTGAGATTCAACTCAATGTCATGCGTGGCCACTGGGCAACCCTTTTCCACTGCTTCGATCAGTCTAATAATATTTCTCATATGCTTATTTAACCCCAATTCGTAATAGACTTCGATAGTCTGTTTCTGGATCCTCGGCTGATCTTGAGCCTTGATACAGTGTTCGACTGAGATCATACGCACTGAGATCATCATCCACATCGTCCCGGCTCTGCAATGCCACTAGCACTCCGTCTGGAATGTGATCAAACCATCCGCGATTCTCCATGTCATGACAACTGGTATTGATCACTAGGCCATCTCGATCCAGTTGCCGGTAATCTAACCGGTTAGCATCCTTGACCATGGGTTCGATGCGATCGTCAATTTTTAATATGCGGGCTATGCGTTGTGCGCCGCGCACCACACCGGCATCTCGATCCACATTCACAATGTGATCGTATTGTATATTGTTTTTGGCCAACAGTATGCTCATGTTTCCGTACCATGAACCCAAGATGTAGATAGTGCTGAACTGATCCTGGATTTTTCGAAGTTCGTGGATCAGCCATAGTTTGTTCAGTATCAACCCTGATTCAAAACTGCCCTGCAAGGTCAGTGGGCTGAACTCAAGCAGTCTCATTTCTTTTTCGCTCGGCCACTTTTCATATTGGCCATCCAATGTGCTAACTGTGCTGCCCGTCCTGAGTGGCTCTTGGCAAACTTGCGTAAGTTGCTTACTGAGGATTTAGTAGGCACGTGATGGCGTTTTGAATCACCTTTGTCTTGTGGGTTTCGACCGTCGGCGAAGTTTTCTCGAATCTGTCCGCCCGAGACCAGTCGTTGCCATGTATTCATGGGGATATACCAAGTGCCATTCGCAGTTTGTTTGAACCCCATGGCCTGCATCTGTTGCGGGCTATAACCGCCTGACAGTTCACCAGGCTTCAAGAACTTCATTGGTGGTCCGGTGTAGGCTTCATCTACATTTTTCTTCATATACTTCTTACGCAACTCAAAATCTTTTGGCGTTGCTTGTCTAATCAAATGCAACCATTTATCTACAGGAACTGCTATTACTTCTATAGGCTTAACTTCTTTAACTTCCGGTTTGGAATACCACTCTCGGCCATTGTGTTTTATGAATAAATCTTTGGGAACCTTGTGCAAATAAACCATCTCACCTTTTCTAATACCGCCCTTGAATAAAACCATTTGTGGATCGTTGGGAAACATTGCATTATCTGATCCAGGAGTAGTTAATCCCATGGCTATGGCAAATTTGGCATTGGGAGTAGCGTATACAGCATTTTTATTACTTTCTTCTTTACCACCGGTATCGACTGCCTGATGAGGATATAGAACATCGTGCTTGTTTCTAGATCCATGCCATAGATAATCATTTACGCCTTCCGCCATGGCCTGTGGTAGGAAACTGGCTGCTATGTCTCGACAAGTGTTGAAAATGTCAGCACGGTCAGTGACCCCTTGATTGAATGGATAGTCTTCAGCCGGATGCTGTGTGGGGTCTTGCCAGCCTGCATAGCATTTTTCAATGCCATAGTCTGATAACAGGTCAGTGCAACTCTCGCCATACCGCTCACTCATATCATGCACACAAGGACTCAGCGTGGTGATCATGATGGCATTAGGGCCGATACGCCCGTGGCTTTCTAAATGTTTGTCTATGGCCATGCGTTCAGCATGGCGGCGTGTGCCGTCAGGCCCGGGCATGTTGATAGCATAGGTGTGATTGTTTTTGTTGTCGATCAAACAAGCAGCCACACGCCCATACTTTTCAGGATCTGACTCATGGCCCCGACGGATCATTTCAATGCACTTTTCCAGCACTGAGTCCAGTTTGTGAAGTTTAGTGATCTCACGGCTTTCCACTATATCTTGTTTGATTTTTACCAAGTCAAATGTGACAGCATCGCCCTTGTCATGCACATTCTTGAGTCGATATCCCCAAGACGCAGCATAGCGTTGCACCATTCGTGAATACAAGTTGACTCTGCTGTCTTTGCCCTGTGCTTCTTCACCCTTTTCACCAGTGAATGATAGAAATCTTGGTTGTTCTTTTGTGGTCAAGAATGTCTGGATGGCATTCAGCACCGTGGCAAATATTCGTTGAGCATCTCCTTCACCTGTGACTTCTTGGCTGTTTCTGCGCCAAAATTCAACCGTGAATGAATCATCGTCTTCGCGATTGAACATGATGCTTAGATTAGAGCCATCGGGCAGTTGAGTGTAGGCATCATAGTCACCAAATTCACCCTCCTCCCATTGCAACTGATAAGGTTGATTGAAGGCTTCGGTCAATGGTGCTGTGCTCTGTCTCACTGAGTAATCAATCCCATAGATTGGTTGGTCCGGAGTCATGCGGGCATAGTTGGCCAACCATTCCTGCCCTTTACGCCAGGCTTCGGCTTGATCGGCAGCATACATCCTGAACACTGGTCGGTCAGTGCTTCTATCGTATACTTCCCACTGTGTCTGTGCCGGGGGGATCTCTATGTCAATGTCTTGCACTCCGGGCACAGGAGTGGGTGTGGGTGCTTGACTGGCTTCATAGTCCGCCCAGCGTCTGGTGTTGGCCGCTACATCAGCAGCCTGGCGTTGGCGTTGCAGATCCAGGGTGCTGCCTGGAATGAATGCCACCTGCGATCCGGCTGCCGGGATAACATCAAATGGTCCTTGCATATTGACTGAAGGCAATTCATCATTGGCCATCAACCATTCATGTGCTGCGGCATTGGCATCTCTTTGAACATTTCTGTTCCAGAAAGTATGCACAAGGTTGTTGTTTCTATCAATGATGTTCCATTGCACACTACTGGATTCGGGTGCCGCCGGTGCTAGAAACTGCGTGGTATCCACTACCATGTAATCTGCGGCATTTGCATTTTCTCGAGCAGCCCAGGCCGCCATCACAGCACGAAGTTGTGCTTGGCTGTAGCCATCTGGCAAGGTGAATCTAAACAAGTAGTTGGGTGCAGGTCCTGGTGTTCCGTGACCGTAGGCAAACACTAAAGGATCATCTCTATTCACAATAGCCAGTCGCCCGTTGGGATCATTGGGTCTGCCACGGCCCTGCGGATGTGGTCCTGTGGTGCTGGCACCTGCTGCGGGTTCATCCAGGCGTTCAATGGTCAGTGCAGAGTCATCCACAAATCTCCAGTTGGGCTGCTGTATTATGGCCTGCTTCTTGGCATCTATGGGGTCAGTGGCTGTGACTTCCACCACGCCGCCGCCCAGTTCAGGCTTCAATGATACTCTCCAGCGATGACCATTCACGATGGCCTCACCGGACTTCTTGGCCTTGCGGTCCGCCTGTGCTTGCCGCACAAAACTCTTTAGTGCATCAGCAGGTAGTTCGCCTGCTGCATACTTGGCAAATACGGCCAGAGGATCTTTTTCACCGTTGGGTGCCAGGATCTTGTATAGTTTTTTCAGATACTCTTCACGATAGGCCTTGGGATCCATGGCTGCTGACAATGCCACAGTGAATCTCAACAGGGTGTTTTCAATCTGGCCAAAGTTGTCGCCCAACCAATCACCACCGGGACTGCGGAACTCCACATGCCCATCTTTGGTGTTGATGCTGGTGTATTTGTCTGTGCTGCCCGAGTGTATGGCCTTGCTGGCCAGTTCGCCCATGTGGCCTTTCATCTTGTCCAACAAATATTTTGCTTCATAAGGCCGTTTACGCACATGATCACGAACTTTGCCCATGGCACTCCGGGCATAGGTGTTGCTGGAACGACCAAACAGATCTAACACATATTCATCGCCCATGAGCAGGGCCAGTTTCACAAAGTCCAGTCGATCGAGATCATAGTTGGGCACACTGATGTTGATGTGCAGCCCAGTTGACTTATTAGTGTAGCAGCCGTTTAGATCTGCCCACTTCTTGACCTTGTTCAGGTCACTCATGATTTCATCTATGGGCAAGGGCGGGCTCACAAACTCCAGGCCGGCATCATTGGAATCATCCGGTTCCAGGCTGCTATCGGGTTCGACCACATAGAAGTTCTTGCCCGGTGCCGGACGCTCTTGGCCATACGCATGATAACTGTCACTGGCTCTAGCAGGGCGACCCACTGCTTGACTGAATGATTCTGCTACATCCTGCACACTGGTCTCGCTGTCCATGCTGATACTGCGCCAATGTGGCCAGTTGATGTCGCCGGAATATCTATTCTCAATATCACTCATCATGGTTAGGCCTGAATCCCCCAACCATTCTTCAAACTGGTCGTCGTCCTCGTAGAACTCTTCTCTAGCACTTTCCTGTGCATCCTCATACCAGGGTTCTATTTGTTCAGCGGTGATCTTGTCAGCAGCCAGTTGATATTCGTTACGGCCAACAGGGTCTTCCGATTCCAGATCCAACATGCCTCTCACATCATCGTCATCCATGTTTTCTTTGATGTAGTTGTAGATAAACTGTTCGCTGTCCGACTCCCACCGATTATCAAATGCTTCCGATTGCCAGTCTGAGAAATCATTCATCATGCTGTCAATCAGGCTGTCAACACTTCTGCGGCTGTTGTAATCACCGTCATAGAAAAAGTCTCGGATGTCTCTAGGGCTGCTGGCTCGGTCATCTTGATCGTAGTCAGGTTCCTGCTCGTCGTCGTCACCACCCTTGGTGTTGGGCACGATCATCTCAAACTCCATGCCGGCCAACGCACCGGTCTTGGCTGCTTCTTTTCGCAGGTTCTTACCGCCCATGTTGATCTCAAACAGATCCTGCTCTTTGAACTCACGCAATAGTTTTTGTAATCCTGCTGTGAGTAGCGCAGGATGACCTTGTGAATCAGTTTGTAATCCCAGTTTGTTGGCTTCTTTGCCCACAGCACCGGGCCGCACATCCTTGGTCAAGGCCATGACAAATCGTGGGTCCTTGGCCTGCTTCTTGGTAGGAATATAACCACTTGCTTCTTCCAAGGTGGCACCATCAAACATCTCGGGTTGTTCTTCGGCCCATTGTCTCATGATACGACCGGCCATGGCGTTGGCTTGATCTTCATACGGGCTACCAGTAGCACCAGCATCCGCGGGCAACGGATGATGCTCATCCTGCTGACGATGTGTCATCTCATGTGCCATGGTGCGAAGGATATCCAACACATGTCGACCATGTGTGGCTAAGATCAGAGTATTGCTTTCTGGTTCGTATTGTCCAAAACTACCATTTTCTCTGCTCCAGTCCGGAGTGGTTTCTAAACGCAACCGAGGTGGATTCTCTAACTCGAGCTTGCTCACACAACTCTTGTAGAAACGATGCAGTATCTTTTTCAATTGATCTGGATCCACACTTTCATCCACTTGTTCTGATTCAGTGCCGGCAGGATGATCTTGTCCAGCATAGGCCGTGCCCGGGAACCAGTAATCACGCATGCCATAGTTGACTTTTTTGCGCTCACGAGGCTTCTTCGATTGTTCTAGACTGAGTTCACGATCACGCTGGGCTGCTTTGGCTTTCCACAACTTATCGATGCACCCCATGTTCCTTAACAGTTTGAACGCAATGTTTTCACAGCCAAACTCGCCATTCTTTTCCAAACTGGTTTTACGCATATCTTTGATGCGATCCCACAGTCGGTTGATGGCTTCTGCATCTCCGGATTTGATGGCGGCATGGATTCTAGCATCAAGGTCTGCGGCTTTGTGCTGCACACATGAGTCATCTATCTTGGCCCGCCGGCGTTGTGGAACTTGTATCCATTCGTGATTCTTTACACTGTAAATGCCTTGGCTCACATGTTTCTGATCCGCAGGCTGAACATATAGTTCTACAGGTACACCACCAATCCGGATGTCATGTTCATCATTGTATTGATACTTTTTGGCGTTGAACAATTCCTGATACACAGGATCGTCAGGCATTTCGACCACAAGATGTAGATCAATGTCAGAGTGGGGAGTATAAGAATAGGCAGCATTGCTGCCCGAGATAGTGAGATCCTGGACTTTGAGATCATCTACGCCCAGGAACTCTTGGAAATCTGCTGCTATGGCCTGAAGTTTTTCTTGCACTTCTGGCAACAAGTGTTCGTCTGAACCCCATATACGAGGGTTCAGACGGCTATGGAATTTTACAGCATCAGCGAGGTTAAAGTTGTCTAACTCATGGAAGTTCATGAGTTATTTACCGCTATTCAGCAGTAGCGGTTGTCTCTTCGGCCTTCTTGTTTGTGGCAATTACTGTGGCTTCTACTGGCACAGCCTCCACAGATTGCTGTTGTTGATTGGCTTGATTGCTCAACGCAATCTGATGCAGATCTGCATACAGTTTGTCCTGCGTCTGATAATCAAACACATAGGTACCGGTGTGCTTCAACAACACACGCTTGTCGATAAACACTTGGCCACCAATGTCACGCCAGTTTTCACAGAAAGTCCAGTCTTCACTGTAGTAACGATTTTCACGCACTGCTGTGTCAAAGTAGGTCTTCATATATGGATTCAATGCAGGATCAAGTCCGATGTCGTTGATAAATGGTTTCACAGCAGGATGTGCATTGAGTTTTTCAAATACATCACGCTTCATCAACAAGAAACCTGTGCCGGTCTTGGTGACTTCGATCAGGCCCGATGGATCATCCTGAACAGCATCTGGAATACCATTAACACACCACTTAACTGGCAATGATTTCATAGGATATAATCCGCCTACAACATCTTTGTCGTGATTCAACATGACCAACAAGTGCCAAGGTTCCCAGCCAATGTCAGCATCAATGAACATCAAGTGTGTGGATTCTTTGGTGTGCAGGAATTTGGCAGTGAGGGTATTTCTAGCACGGCTGATCAGGGATTCATTGGTCATTGTTTCCACAGTCCAATCCAGGCCTAATTGGCGTGCTACATTAGCCCATTTGATGTAACTCATGAATGTAGATTCTGTGAGTTGGCCACCATAACATGGCATACAGATATGCACTCTTGTGGTTTTCAAGTAATCAATGTTTACTTGGATGCTTTGTTGTCCACCATTGGAATCCACAGGGGATGCGTTCTGATAAGGTAGTTGTTGTTCGTCTGCCATAAGGCCCTTTCAATGTTGTAGAATATTTAACGGAGTATAGCAGAGGTGTAGAATTTCTACGACCTTGCTTCGTCCAAATAATCTTCCATCATGGGCTGATTGTACTTGGCTTGATAACTGGCACGCAAGCCACCTTGGCTCATCTGGCGTGTGACTTCTTCTGCCACACCTCGATCACCAATCTGACGATATTCAGTGGACCAATCTTGCCATATATTTTCGTATGCATCAAACACAGTCTCAAGATAATCTCTCAATTCGTCGGGCACACGCTCTTTGCTCCAGTGATGGGGCATTTCTGCATCAGGACCAAACCACAGTTTCCAAACGTCGGGAGTCCAGTAATCTAGAGCATCACTGTCTAAGTTGCCTGCTTTCTGTAATGCTGGTGCGACAGATTTGTATCCTTCTCTGTTGGCCCATTTGGCAAAGATTTTATGATACGGCTTGTGGTGTTTAACTGCCCAGTGATATAGATCTTTTACATCAGTTGGCGGCATCTGTGGATCTGGAATAATTGGTTCTTGACGAATCCTACTCATTATACGATCGAATCTCTCATCGCCTGTTGCTTCTGCCACTTGTGTGCCCATGGCTTCATCCCACATATCGACCACAGTCTTGGCCAGTTTGGGATTCTTCTCTGCGCGTGGATATAGACTCATCACACGATCTATTTTACCGTCTTGATCCAGTGTGGGCCATTCAGCACGAATATCTGACGCACCGGTCATTCCTGGACCAAATTTCTTAACGGGCAAATAGGCCATGTAAGCATGTTGGGTCATGGGTGCCATGTCACGAGAAATGGGTTGTAGATATGCGGGGTTGCCATCACGCTTGATACCACCGGGTATGGGTGGTATTGCAGAGTCTTTTTTGCTGCGAACAAAGATCAATTGAGTGGTTGCAGGATCATAATTCTTTGTGATTTCGTCTGCACGGAATGGGCTCTTGACCTGATAGAAATCACCAGCCGGTACACCGGCTAACTGTGCTATTTTTTCTTTTAATTTAAACGGAAATGGCCGAGTTGAAGTGTCGTTGGTGGCTGCCACTTTGACATCAGCACCAGGAAACGCCTGCTGAGCAGACTGATAAAGTGCTAGGTGACCTGGGTGAAAAGGATGGAACCCACCGGGCATAATAACTAACTGTTTCATACCCAGTATTTAGTTATAAGTTTTCTAATAACCAAATGTAGATCGGAGTGGAAAATTTCACAGTGACTGTGCCATTGCAGCCCATAATTCCATAAAATTTATCAACCACTGGGTCTTGAGATTCATTGAAATCATGATGATATTCAGCCAATGTGGATATCAAATAATCACAATTGATCCCGTCAAATTCAATATCTCGCACAGTCACAACAGTGTCACTGACGATGTTTCCCTCAGCATCTACTTGTGTATGATCAGATTGCTTGTTCTTCAACACAAATCTCAACTCATGATCACCATCATCGTCGGCGATTTCATATTCAACTGGGTACGTTTGATTTATGTGATCCTGATCAAACAACTTATGTTGATCTAACCAAATCTCTAGTCCTAACGGCAGAGAACAATCCGTGCTACCAACTACACAATTGAATCGAACGGTATCCATTTTAATAAGTGGCTTGTACCACTTCGATCGTGCCGTCTTTGAAATTTGTGACCACTGCTCGCAACCATGTGAAGTTGCCCATCACTGCTTGGATGTAGGTGTCTGTTATGGTGCTGGAATCCGCACTACTGCCGTCACCATATGCAGCCACATCAAACCAACGCGAATCAGCAGGATCGTTGTCTAGTGTAGCCTGTATCAACACTTCGCCTTGCACACCGCGGAACACCCAACGCAGGGTTTGTATGCTGCCACGACCACGATAATAGTTGGCTGCTTTCTGTGGATCGCCCGTGAAGTCTTGACTAGAACCGTCATAGTTACCCGATGGTACACCGTACTCTGTATAAGGCAGCAGTGTGACCGTGGTGATAGCCATTATGCTCGATCTACTTCCACGATAATACCAGTGCCAGCAAGTTCTTCAACCACGGAATTTAATGCAGAGATCATTTCCTCGTTGGCGATTTCAGCAGGTGCTGCGTCGTCTTTGACCAATTTTGATAGTTTGATCACAACTATTTCTTCGTGTATTTTTGCCATACAGTATTTATACAGGCAGTGGCACAGCAGTTTCTGTTTTTACAGCAGTTTCAAATTGTATCCTGTCACCATCTAGCGTCACATTTAATGTGCAGTCGGTGAGTTGATCGAACAAGATCCGCTTGCTCAACGGCACACGGATCAATTCGTCAATCTTGCGATTCAGCGGACGAGCACCCATTTTGCTGTCATAGCCTTTTTCTGCTAATAATTCAATCACGGGTTCTGAGAAGAACAGTCGAATATTCTTTTCTGCTACACTGGCTTTGAGTTGGTCCAGGAACTTCACTACAATCTTCTTGATTGCTAGGGTGTCTAGTTTAGTGAACTTGCAGATGCGATCGATTCGATTGCGTAGTTCAGGGCGGAAGAACTCTTTCATTGCACGATCTTCTTCCCCAGTTTTCTCCAGATCAGTACTGAATCCAATGTTATTGTTTTCATTGTCTCTAGCACCCAAGTTTGAGGTCATGATGATGATGGTGTTCTTGCAGTCCGCCCGTTTGCCATTGGCTCCTGTGACATGCCCTTCATCCAACATCTGCAACAAGATATTAGTAACATCTGAGTGTGCTTTTTCAATCTCATCAAACAAGATCACAGAGAATGGGTGCTTGCTCAAGTCCGAAATCAGTTTACCACCGCCTACATTACCATCTTCGAAGCCCACGTAGCCCGGGGGAGCACCAATCAGGCTGCTGACTGAGAACTTCTCTTGGAATTCACTCATGTCATAACGCAACAGGTGCATGTCCAAATTCTCGCTCAGCAACTTGGCCAATTCAGTTTTACCTGTGCCTGTTGGGCCAAGGAACAAGAAACTAGCCATGGGTTTGTTTGGAGTTCCAATGCCCGAGAAGTTGATATACACACGCTCCAACACAGCATCCACAGCGTCTTCTTGCCCATAGAGTTTTTGTTTGATGTTGGATTCTAGATCAACGATCTTTAGGCTGCGTTCATTCTGCAAGCGATCTGTGGGCACACCTGTGACCCGGGCCACTTGTTCTTCGATCATGGCCTTGTTCACAGTGACCATGCCTGAATCTTTCACACGCTCTCGGGCACAGGCAGCATCTAACAAGTCGATTGATTTGTCAGGATTCTTCTTGTCATGGATGTATCGTGCTGCTAGATCCACAGCAGCAGTCATTGCCTCTGTGTCGATCAGTACATTGTGGAACTGCTCTAATCGTGGTGAGAGTCCGATCAAGATCTTCTCAGTGGTGTCACGGTCCGGTTCGTCAATTGACAACCTGTAGAAACGGCGCATGAGGGCACGATCTTTCTCGAAACTCTCGTAAAATTCTTCCCAGGTTGTTGATGCGATCACCTTCAAGTTGCCCTTGGTGATAGCAGGTTTCAACATGTTGGCAAAGTCCAGGCTACCTGAACTGCCTGCGCCTGCACCTTTCATGGTGTGTGCTTCATCAATGAACAAGATACATTTCTTCTTGGCTTCTAGTGCAGAGATCACTGCTTTGAACTTTTCTTCAAAGTCACCGCGATATTTAGATCCTGCTACCAAACTACCAATCTCCAGGCTCCATACTTCGTGATCCTTCAAGAACTCGGGCACACGACCTTGGGTGATCTCTTGTGCCAAGCCTTCGATGATAGCAGTTTTGCCCACACCCGGATCACCTACCATGAGCACATTTGATTTGAAACGGCGTGCCAACACAGCAATCATTTCTTCCAGTTCTGTGCTTCGTCCGATTAAGGGTTCCAGTCGATCTGTCTTGGCCAGTGTGGTGAGGCTGGTACAGTACTCTTCCAGGACCTCTGTGGCCTGTTGGTCGTTCATACCGGCGGCTTTTTCTGTTTTGTAATGACGTTGCCAGAACTCAACAAACTCGCCTTTGTTCACGCCAAACTTCAACAAGAAGTAGTGTGCATGGCTGTTGGTCTCGGCCATGATGGCCATGTAAAGATCTATTGTGACAATCTGTCTACGGCCACTGAACAATACCTGTGTGAGCGCACGATTGAACACACGCTCCAGGCCAGTGGTTTTTCTAGGTGTTGCTTCCTCATCCTGTGTGACCAGACTCTGGCAACTGTCCAGATATCCACACAGTTCTGTTTCCAACATGGCCACATCGCAGCCAAACTTGTTTAGGGTTTTGCGAAACGGTTCGTGACGAATAAGGCTCAACAACAAGTGTTCTGTGAGCACATATTCATGTCGCCATGTTCTTGCGATCTTTACAGCACCTTCGATGATTGCGTCGATTTCGGGATTGTCTTGCATTGCGTTTTGTCCGTGTGAATTGCTCATGTGTGTAGTATACTATAAATCTTGGTTGAGATCAACCTATCCAGTACTTATTTGGCCAATTCCAACTGTATAGCAGCCAATAATTCTTCTGAGATCTTTGTGGGTATTTCGGCTTGTATACGCACCAACATGTCTCCTATTGTACCCGATCGGTCCAGCAGCCCTCGCCCACGTGCCCGCATCAGGCTACCGGGTTGTGTTCGCGGTGGTATACTGAGTTCGATTCGGTTTCCCCGTATGTCCAGCATGGTCATAGTCCCACCTGCGATTAACTTCCATACACTTACAGTATGTTCTGTGGTCACATTGTTGCCCGTGCGTTGCCAAGTGCGATCGGGATGTATTCTAAATGTGATCACTAGATCTTGTCGATCCGGTCCTAACCCGGAGAACTGCACATTGTCACCATCTTCAATACCATTGGGTATGGTGATTTCAATGTTATGGGTGCCGGTCTGTGTGCCCATACTCACGGTTCTAGACCCAGGTGTGGCCACATCCTTTATGTTTATCCACAAGGTCATCCTGGCATGACCGCGTTGTTGGGGGTGCTGGAACTGAGCCCCAAACATGTTGAAGATCTCATTGAAATTGAAGTTCTGGTTAAACTGCGGTCCGCCACCAAACGGCATCTGCTGCCGCGGATTGTTGTAGGCCGCTCGCTTTTGCTCATCGCCCAATGTTTCGTAGGCTGCTTGTATTTCTTGGAATTTACGAGTGTCCCCGCCCTTGTCCGGATGATGTTGGCTGGCTAGTTTTCTGTAAGCCTTTTTGATTTCATCAGCGGAAGCGGTGCGGGCAACACCCAGTGTGGAATAATAATCTGTCATCGTGTGTAATTATACACACAGTGGTGGATCATTTCTTTTCAGGGACTTTCGTGCCGTCGAGTTTCTCATGCTTCTTCATGGTCTTACATGTTTGTTTGACCTTGCCGGACTTGTCCTTCACAGGTTGCCCGGCTTTATCTCGAACATCCACACATACCTGTTTGGTTTCGGCCCACACTGGTTCATTGTGTGTGAGAGTTGCAATGCACAGTATTAGACAGAATCCTAATGCCGCATGTTTCATTATGTCCATGATATCTCCTTAAATTTCTGGAAATTCTTGTTCAGGGGGTGCCTTCTTGCCACCCCAACCTGTGGTAACAGGTGCTGCGTTGTAACCAGTATTTACATTAGGCTGTGACTGGCTGCTAAATCCCGGATTCATCCTGGGTTGCATGGGCTGATTGCCCAAGTTGATGTTGGTGTTGGTATTGCTGCTAGGAGGGATGTATGTTGTGCCTGCGTTGGCAGGTAACTGTATGCCACCATTGTTAGCGCCACCTAGCTTTTCCTGTGTGCGTCCATAAGCAGCGATACCCAGCACAGCACCCATGGCGATATGGAATAATCCTGCACCTTGCAAGGTGAGTGGTTGCCATTGGGTCTGAACTGATCCTTGACTTATGCTCTGCAACAGACTCCACAGTATAGGTGCGATCACAAAGTCAAAACTGCACACTACCATGTACATCCAACCCATCATTGGGCGCCATTTGGAATTCATCCAATCTTCTTTTTGTTGTTCTGACTGTGTTATTTTTGGTTTTCTTGACATATCATTCTCCCTTATTAGTATCCAAATCTAGTCTTGTATTGAGCATACAATCCTTGTATGTCTGCTGTGGTCAGTACTCCACTATAGGCTTGGACCAGGCCTATGCTACCAGTTTGCACCTCCACGCCACCTGATCTGCTGAACATTCTCAACTGATTAAATCCACCACCAGAGCCACTGGTATCAGAATATGAATAGGTAGTTGGTTGGGTGTTGGTTGCTGTCCACAGTTGACCTGTGCTGGTTGTGTCATTCCATGTGGCCCACCCAAAATGCCACACAGTATCGGCTCCTGAACCGGGCAAGTTTACAGAAAAGTTAGGATAGAATGTGTCAGGAAAGCCATTGTAAAGTCCCATCAACCAATCCTTACTGGCCTCATCGTTAGTGTTTAACAATCTACCAGGTACAGTGACCGACGCTTGATATACCATAAACACAGTATAACTCTGCCCTGTGACCCAGTTGGGACCACCATACATAACATCTGTAGTCGAACCATCTGCCCCAGTGAATGTAAACACACCACCATTGCTGCTGCCCCATGCCAGTCTGCTGGTACTGTTTGACACTGTTATAGGATAGCTTCCTGTGCCAACTACTGTACTGCCACTCACAGGCAATGCTGAATAGTTGGCTGCGTCTAGATTATACACTAGGTCAGCACTGGGCGCAAACCCACCGCCGATGTTGATCCCGGCACCCACTGATATTCCCGGACCAAGCACTATCGCCACATCACACTCCCATCACATGTAATGCATGTTCATAATGGCTGATACGATCTTCTAATCCAATGTATCCGCCATTGATGGCCCGTGTGAGCCCTTTGATATCACCTGCATCAGCAAAGCGATTTAAATTGTTGGTCTCCCAGAACCAACAGGCACTTTGTGCCGCTCCCTCGAAAGTAGCCAGATAATCACTGGCTTCTTCCACAGGAATATCCAAACTGCCGGCAAAGAATGTGTAATTGTCACGACCAGTTAGTTGGATCAATCCACGACCACAGAAACGATATCCATCGCCTGATGCTTCGTCGCCGTTGCCCATTCTGTTGGCATACACTCTGTTGGCGATCTTTTCCGGACGCTTTTCATATTGCTGTGCCAGTTCCATTGTGGGGAAATACTTGCCAAATGTTTTGATTAGACTGGCGGCCTTGTAGTTGAGGTTCTCTTTGATGAACGCAAAGTTGCCTGACTCGTGAGCACATTGTGCAATAAATGCTGCCACACGCTGAGGTGTGTTGATATCGTAGTCGGGCAACAATTGATCAATGGCTTCGTACCAATGGTCAATGTGTGGATTCTTGACCATTTGTTTTAATTGATTCAATGTTAGAATTGAATTACTCATTGTACATCCTCCCATATTTTCTTTTGTTGGTTATACCAGTCGATCCAAGCTTCATTCCGCCCTGCACATTGATAATATGTTGTGTAATTTTCACTCACAGTTTTTGTGAATTCTATTATGGTGACCTTTTCTCCCACAATGGTCTTTAATTCAGGGCATTTTTCCATCAACATGGTGGGTGCTTCAGGAAAACTCTGTGTGAGTGGCACAGCAGTTGAACACGCCGATAATAAACATACGATGCCTAACAATGCTATTTTCATTTCTTTTCCTCTATTGGTCGATTTAATGCGGCAGCATTGTGTGTGTTGATAATGATTTCAGGAATGGGACAGTTTTCTACAAACTTGATCACTTCCTGATTCTTCACAACTTCGCGATCCACATACCGGATAATGTCATCGCCACGCTGTGTGACAAGTTTTGTCTTGGTGACTACCCGGGTCACGATCTCTGTGTTGACTTCTGCGCTGCGTGTTTCTGCTGCCGCCAGTTTGGCTTCAACTTCGGCCACACGTTCGCGCCAGGCCATCTCTGTGGTATAGCCGCCTTGGAAGTACACACCCGTGGTCAGTAACAAGATGCCTGCTATCTGCACAGGTATCCGGTAGGTATTCACAAAAGGAATAAACCGCACGAAAAAGCCGGCAGCAGTGACCACCGCGCCGGCTATTAAAATCAAGTTCACGATCCAGGTAATTAAACTGTCAGGAAGAAGGTGTAAGATCCACATGCAGATATTTATCTGCATAGATTATTTCAAGCCCATACTCCGACGGATTTTTGTGGCTGATATGTCATGTGTGGCCTGATCAAATGTCTCTTGCTCTATCTTGTAACCCACATCACGCCCATATGTGATGTTTACAATGTTGGGCACTACTTGTATCTCGTATTGACCTTGATACACAGGATCGAGATCTCTGCGTATATTATTCCGAACCTGGTCGATTGCAAAAGGATTGGAACCTTGCCAGCCTTGGCAATCACGTACCTGTATAACAACCTGCCCAGTCTTGGCTATGGCACGGTCAAACAGTGCTCTATGGCCAGCATGCCACGGTTGCCAGCGGCCCAGCATCTGCACAGTTGGTTTCTGCCAATCAAATACAGGTCTGCGGCGATTATTCAGGATGTGTTCGCCAATGAATTCAGCCCATCGATCTGCATTCTGTTCTGTAATTCTGAAATCATAAACTTCCGGTGGCACAAATGCTTGGTTAGTATCTTCATAACGACCTGCATCAATTGTGTCTACCCATATGGTCCAATCAGCTTTGAAGTTGAATCTTTGTTCGGGCAATGGTGCAACAAAGTCACAGATCACATAATCGCCGGTGCATTTCACAGCAAACTCGGCCATGCGTAGACTTTGGCGTATGCGTCCTTCTCTGCTGAAGTCCCAGTCATTGTATCTTTTGCGTATCTCGTCGGCGTTGAACCAATCCACTTGAGAATGATATGTCACAGGAGCATGTTCCATGTTCACACTACGATACATGGGCATGGTCTTTATGCTGCTGTTGGTTTCTAAATATCGTTTCAATGCAGTGGCAAGATAAGTTTTGCCCGAGCCCGGTAGGCCCATTATGAGTATTTTTTGTGCGTTCATTTCCATTTCCTTGAAGTGTGCCTTGCTAGATCATCTGTGGGATGATGTTTGACAGGACTGAAATACTTACTATTAGTATCCTCGTCCATGATGGTTTCTAGTCGTGGATCAGTTGCTGCTATAGGAAATCCCAACTGCTGTGAAACGCTTTCTAGATATTTCCTCCCGTACAGATGCAATAATTCATAACTGAGAAACACCGGCGACGCTAGTTGATCATATGCTGCTATGGCTTGATCCACTGTGGGTGCGCCACGCACACGGGTTTCCTGCATTCTTACTATGTTCTGATCACGTCCCAAGATAGCAAACTTTACCCTGTGCCCTAGATTCTGTGCTTCGCGCACGAAACTTCGGAAATCGGGCACAGTGGCATCACCGTTGTTCACGTATGGCACACTCATTGACGTCACAAACCAATCACTCTGAGCCCAGGGATAATACTTTAATTGTGTGGGATCTTGCCAATATGTTGCAAATGGTTCTTGATCGTGGCCGATCCAATATTCATTTAATAGTGCTCGCCAGCCTACAACCTGTGGATGTAAAGCAAATATCTTGGACCATAAATGATTTCCTGCGCCTTGCGGGCCTGTTAGTATTAAAATGGTTTTCATTTATTTAAAATCTTAGCATAGTATTACTTAGTGCGAGGCAATACAGCATGTGATATAAATATACTAAAGGATTGATATGGAAAAGACATTTCGACAACTCATGGATGACCTGGAACATATAGATGCAGGTCATATCAAAAAAAGCACATTAAAAGGATTCGATCGCCACAAGCGAGATCTTCATCATGAAGAGTCTTGGGTTGCTGAAGGGGGACAGCCCGGTACACGTAATGTACCTGTTGCTCCCAAGGCCCAGGCTGCTACACCAGCGCCAGGTGATAAAAAATGGCCCGCCACAGTTCCTGAAATAATTGCATTCCAACGAGCCAATCCTCCCTTGGTGCCCGATGGACTTATTGGTAAAAAAACACTAGCCGTGCTGACACAACAAGGATACACTCCTCCAGACGGATTTAAACCAGTGGCGGACCGAGCAGGTGCTACATCAGCAGCAGCAGATACAAGTCCAAGTCCGGCAGCAGGTACAGGGCCCAAGGCGTTGTCGGACACTGACATAGATGATCTTAGACAGCAACAGATAGATCAAGGTGGTGGGTTAAACATGCCTGCCAAAGGTGATTTCCGAGGACTTAAAGGACAAGGTCGTATGCCACCGGGCGAAATGCCTCCAGGTGCTAAACCATGGAAAAACAATCCTGAACTACAATACACATATAATGGCAAGTTCTACGATTTGAATTCAGGGTGGACCATTGATCCAGATAGTCCTAGTCTCGCTCCCGGCGAAAAAGAAAGAGAAATAGCCAGGACCACCGATGTATATGGCAATAGAGAAGGCTCATATGAAAAGATTGATGTGTGCCCTGTGCAATCTAACCCGGGAATACCATCGGGCGGGAATCCCAATGATATGGATCGCATAAACAAAGCATTTGGGCGTGGCATGAGACTGGGTGCAACTTGGGATTACAAGGGCGCAGCCATAAGTCTTTGGTATAGACCCGAAGGCGGCAAAGGTAGAATGTATTATGACCTTTCTACCTTGCAAGGAATCATGGGAGACTGGGCAGGCGGCTTTAAACAGGCAGGCTTCACAATGACAAGTTTAAATCTTCTTAGCACTATAAAAAACAGTCTAGGCAATGCAGTAGGCGAAGAGTTTACACTGGTCAATGCACAAGGACAACAACTTCACGGTGCCGGAACAGTTCAACAAGTGGCATTTAAAACAGCAGATGGTAAACAAGGCTATGCCACCGTTGATTTTAGTTTCTTGGGACCCGAATCGGCCTGGCAGTCTGGTGGTAAAGAAGCCTGGCAAAATGCATTTATGACCGCTACACTTGCTCCTGGTCTAACAGGATTTGAACCAGTGAAAGCAAAAAAACAAATTTATAAACCAGATTAAGTAATATCTTTTAACAGATCTGAAATTCGTTTGGTCCGATAATTAGGGTATTTCAATACTTCTAGGAAATCTCGGGTCTTATCCGTCACACAGCCAGTGAGTTGGAAAGTGACCCTGGGATAATAGCCTGCGTTGGCGGTGCAATGCGGAATATTATGCCAGTCAAACGTACTCACGTCTCCTGCACGCCATTGATTCCAGTGATAGTTTCCGTATTCCCAGAACTGCCCGGGTTGCCAGTCAGTGAGTTGCACGAATATGCGTAGCACATTGTTCCAAGCATCTGGGTTCCATTTTTGCAGTTTGTCAATGTGTAGATTCCACACTTCTCCAGGCCGTTGTACATGTATCCTATACATAGCATCATCCAAGCCAAAATCTGCAGCCAGCAGTTGCAGGCTAGGTGGCAAATGCCAGTTCAAGTGTGTGATAGTGGTATTCACTGCCATTCCCGCCCGGGTGAGATCATATTCTTCTGCCGCAAGATCTTCTCTAGGTGGCAGCACGCCTTCGCCTTTGTAGCCACGGGTTTCCCAAGTAGCAGGCCGTGAGTTGGCAACTATCTCATCAATGTCATCCAGCCACACAGGATCCAAACGGCCCAAGTGTTCAATCACTTCATGTGCTTGATCTCTGCGCTGCGGATCAAAATGATAGAGGCTGCGTTTCTTTGATTCTTCCCAATTTGATTTCATATCACTGTTACCCTTACATCTGATTGTCCATAATCTTGCGAATATTCCGCAGGAGGAGGCTCAATGCCCAACATGGTGCATAGTTGATTATTAGTCAATGGATTCTTGCCCGGATATTTCATTGCAGCAGCAGTGATACCACAATTCTGTGCTTCAATGATCTTGGACATTGCACGTAGATTTTGATAATGTTGATAGTTGGGATAGGTAATATCAAAATGTCCGCATTTTACCCACCATCCTAAACAAGCATCGTCAGGTCGGTGTACCAGGACCAGTGGGCATTCAGGCCAGGTCTTTTTAATAAACTCAATGTGCTGAGTGTAACTGAACCAATGGCTTTTGATTATACGAACACCTTCACCGCCGAATGGGCGGTCAAATTCTAGTTCGTGTTCTTGTTTGCTGCGCTTGCCAAGATCATACCAAAACCAATCGCCGAATTCCATGCCTGGATCAAAGTATGCACCCATGTGCATGAGTTCGGTCCTGCCGGTTGCATCATGAAAATAGGTGCGTTCCGGACTGTGATCACTACGATCAACACTGGGACTGTAGTAGATGTTTTTCGCTACGCTTGACCATTTAGAGCCTGGAGCGCCGGCTATAAAGATATATTTCATTCTTTACTTAAATCAATTCGACTCAGCACAGGAATAAAGGCGGCTCGTAATTCATCCATTTGTCGACGCAGACCCACAGGTGTGAGTTCATCTTCTTCGTAGAACACCACATTGATTTCTCTCCAATCAGCATATTCTTTGCTACGTACAGCAGCACTGAAATTCTTCTGATACCATTCTACAATGTCCTTGGGTGTGTTAGGCGGCAGTTGGATGCTCCATGCAGCATACACATTGATACCGGGTGCTACATCTTTCAGCAGCGGAACTGTAGGGAACTGTGGCATCTTTTGTGTGCCAGTGAATCCAATGGGTTTGACTTTGCCACCTTCTACTAGCGCACGAGCCACTGCGATGGGCATGATACCAAATTCAGTTCCACCTAGTTTAGGATCAAAGGACGCCACGCTGACCAGGGCCGGCATAGGTCCATTGAATTTAACAGGTTGCACCTGCTGTCTGTTACCTTTGCCTCGGTCCATCAAGTATTCGTATGCTGTTCTATGTGCGCCGCCACCCAGTGCCACATTGATAGGGCGTGTAGTAGTGCTGATCAACTTGACAAAATCCTGTGGAGTGTTTACTGAACTACTGGGATGTGCCACTAGCACCAAGGGTGACTTGCCCATGGTCAACACATCTACAAATGAATCGTAGTTGTATTTCTTTACGGATTTTTCCCAGATGTCATTGGTCACATAACTGCTCATGTGACTTGGCAAGTTGATTGAGTGCCCATCGGGTGCTTGGGTTAAGAAATAGTTGTTGGCCAATGCCGAATCCACACCTGGACGATTTTCAACTACAAAACTGACCTTGGGATTGGTCTTTTGCACGATCTCGGCCAGTTTCCTAAACGCTATCTCATTGCCTGCACCAGGTGTGTTGCCCACGATCACAGTGACAGTTTTTGTAGGTTCCCAGGCAAATGCTATTGCGGGCACGAGAACCAAAGTTGCTAGTATTTTTTTGATGTTCATAACTTCTCCTTAAATATGTTTGAAATCAAAGTTATTTACCAAAAATTTTATATGAATACAAAAATTTTCTCCCTAATTACAAAAAATTTACAGAGTGCGTTTATTTTGCCCAAGTACAGCAAAATTTCCATCACTGAAGATACCGTGGTAGATCAGTTGCCATGGACACCGGCACGCTATCGCAAGTTCAAAGATGCTGTAGAAGCCGAACTCAGTTTGCCCTGTGAATATCGTGGCACATTGAAAGAAATTGTAGATGATCTCAGTGAACGATACACACACAGGTTCTTTGCTGAAATCTGGAAACCCAGGACCGGTGATTACGAACACACCGGATGGAGTCTAGTGGATGAAGTTAATGAGTTGAATCCTGAATCAGTATTGGATGTAGGCTGCGGCTATCATCCATTCAAAGGCCGTATACACAATCTTGTGGGAATTGATCCTTACAATAACTGTGCCGATTATGAAGTAGACATTTTGGATTACAAGGTAAAACCAGAAAGCCACGATGTGATCATTGCATTAGGGTCAATCAACTTTAACAGTAGATCGGACATTGAGCAACGATTCAGTCACTGCGTGAATTTGTTGAAGAGTGGTGGGAAGTTTTATCTGCGGGCCAATCCAGGTATCACACACAAAACAGGTCCTTATGTGGACATATTTCCCTGGTGCTTCGAAGTAGTAAATGAATTTGCAGAAACTTACAATCTAAAGTTGGACACATTTAAACGTGATGCCAACGATCGATTGTATTTTGTCTATACTAAATTATAGTATACCAGCGGCCGATTGCAGGGCCTGTAGATCCGGGCTCACTGTGGTATAGATGGGTTTGACATCTAGCCCGGCAGCAATACGCATTTCGTTTAGGTCGCCTTCGGTTCGTTGTCTATATTCGTTGGGTGTGAGTGGCACCAATTCAGCAAAAGTTTCCGGGCTCCAATCGTGCCGTTTCTTTTTGTAAACCATGGTCCAATCATCAGGGCTATCATACTCCGTAAGTGTGCCGAGATCATCTAGGATTTCTTCAATTTGTTTAGGTGCAGCATTACGTCTACGCATTTCAATGTATACTAGATAGCGATTGGGTTTGATCTCACCGGGACTGGTATCTGCATCCAGAACAAAATCATAACCTTTTTCAAACCAATGCATAAGGTCTTTGGCTGCTTGTTTATCACGCACAAAGAAACTCACAACGATCACATCAGCATCTTCACCCATCTTGCTAGTGAACTCGTCGATGTGGATGGTGGGCTTCATCATGCCCTCCATATCTTTGTAGGCCAAGCCTTCGTTAAGCCGCTGGCGGTGGTGCACCGAGACCTCCTGGGGCTGCTGCGGGTTGTTGAAGTTGTTGTTGTGCTGCATCTGCGCTCTCTTCATTTTTGTATTGATCTTTGTCGATATCTTCTGCGTAAGCCTCATCAAGGTCTGCTAGATCAATTTCTTCACCTTCTAGATCGATACTGCCTGTACGGATATCTGCAATGAGATTTTTAGGCATGATGATCTCTACCAACCATACTTTTTTAGTTATCAATCTAGCAATATGTGTGCCTGCTTCGTAGTCGCTGGGTTCTGTGACTTTGATTGGGATCTTCATGTCCACTTTCTTGTACTTTACTTCGCAATCAAATGGCAGCAAACGTCGTCCGCCGCGTGGATCGGGCATGAGATTCTCGGGCCACATGAATATACAGCCAATCTTGTATTTGCCGATGTCCGGGCCTTGCACTAATT